>ERZ772986.4-NODE-4-length-258609-cov-6.266946_pt1 | contig 258609 bp, 232 predicted proteins | sample MGYA00511898_ERZ772986 | MGnify/ENA primary metagenome ERZ772986 (study PRJEB29015, sample SAMEA2737934) | human oral metagenome | biome: human oral; feature: human-associated habitat; material: dental | place: China | collected 2148 ... | reverse complement strand
GCATGTGTTAAGCACGCCGCCAGCGTTCGTCCTGAGCCAGGATCAAACTCTCCATCGAAAAAACAGAGAACCGAATCACTGACCAATCCAATCCGAAAACTGGACAATCAATCACTCAAAGAAACCCAAACGAAAGAAGAAAAACCTTCCTCCGACAAGGCCAAAAAAATGACTGTAAAGCACACTGTTGAGTTCTCAAAATTCACACCCACCAACCCCAGAACCACAAAAGACCCCAGAACCAGCGACCAAACCAACATTACTCGGCTTCCAACCCTTGTGTCAAGTTCAAAGAATCGGAACCCTCGTAGCTGATCAAGCTTGCCGAGCTACTCTAGCAGACTTAGGCCCGCTTGGCAAATCAACGTTTTGTTCCTCATCCTCCCGCCGAACCCGCACAGGCGGAGCGGAAGTAGTTGGAACCGATCACTTCTGATCACACCTCAGAAAACCGCGGAACCCCTTGTCAGCAGCCTGAAATCAATCAGTACCGCCAAGATCCGGATTCCCGTTCAGCCCTCGAAGGCCTGGCCAACGTTACACAGACGAGCAACGGGTCACCAAATCGGGGCTCGGCAACCTGTTGTTGTCGCTGGTCAATCCACGATCACACCGCCGACGGTCTTTTTGCCCCGCCGCAGCACCAAGTACCGTCCAGCCAGCAGATCCGTCTCCTGGACACGGGCCTCGGCGTCAGTAGCCTTTTGGTTATTCAGATAGGCACCGCCCTCTTGGATCGCCCGGCGAGCCGCCGATTTCGAGGAGACTACGCCACTTGCTGCCAGCGCATCAGTGACCAGGGGTAGTTCTCCCTCTCTCCGAGGTAGCAAAGCCGCACCAAGCTCGTCCATCACCGCAGCCAATGTGACACCGGGCAACTCGCTGAGATCCCCACGTCCGAAGATTGCGGCAGCTGCAGCCTCAGCGGATTGGCGCTCCGCGATCCCGTGGACGAGGTCGGTGACGTCGTCGGCAAGGGCCCTTTGGGCTGCTCGCTTGAAAGGTTCCTCCACGGTCTGTCGCTCCAGTTCCTCAATCTCTTTACGAGATCGCCAGGAGAAAATCTTCAGGTAGTCGATAACCTTGCTGTCTTCGGCATTCAGCCAGAACTGATGAAAGGCAAACGGTGAGGTGAGCTGCGGATCGATCCACACAGCCCCGGACTCGGTCTTGCCAAATTTCGTGCCGTCGGACTTAGTCAGCAACGGGGTGACCAAGCCATGGACCGTTGTCCCCTCGGTGCGTCTGATGTAGTCCGCACCAGCAGTGACGTTGCCCCACTGGTCCTGCGCCCCGGTCTGCAGGGTGGCTCCGTAGCGCCGGTGAAGTTCCCGGAAGTCCATTGACTGAAGCAGAACGTAGGAGAACTCGGTGTAAGAAATTCCCGCTTCGAGTCGTCGAGCTACGACATCGCGAGCCAGCATCCGATTCACCGAGAAGTGCTTCCCGACCTCGCGCAGAAAATCCAAGACATTCATCCGGGAGATCCAGTCGTAGTTGTTGACCAGGATCGCGGCATTGTCGCCCTCGAAGGAAACGTACTTGGAGACCTGCTCGCGCAACCCTTCAACCCAGCCCCGGACGACCTCGGCATCGTTCATCACCCGCTCGCCAGTCATCTTCGGATCCCCGATGAGGCCGGTCCCACCGCCAACAAGCAGGATCGGCCGGTGCCCGGCCTCCTGGATACGCCGGGCCAACAGCAATTGGACGAGATGACCAATGTGCAGGCTTGCTGCCGTGGGGTCGAAACCGACGTAGAAGGTCACCGGCCCAGCGTCCAGATGGGCGCCGAGGGCATCAAGATCGGTGGACTGAGCGATGAAACCTCGCCAGGACAGTTCGTCGAGCAGTGCGTTCACGGTCCGCAGCCTAGCAATGGGCGAAGCTGCCGGTATCGGAACTCGGCGCTACCAGCAGCAGTCTTCCTGACCGGAATACAGCTATACCGTCGCCCAGCGTAGGACGGCCGGAGCAGTCCCGAACCACCAGCTCTCAGGCCCAATGATGAGATTCATACGCCTTTCCGGGACCAGCTGAGGAAACCCTGCAGCGCCCCGTCGAGCTCGTCAAGCTGTTCGGCGACGCGCTCAGGAGCAGTACCTCCTCGCCCGTTACGGGAGGAGACCGAGCCTTCAATGGTGAGCACGTCCAGCACCTCAGGGGTCAATTCCCCAGCGATGGCGCCCAGGTCATCGGCTGGGATCTGGTCCAATTCGATGTCTCGCTCCTCACAGAACTGTACGGCCATGCCTGCGATGTCATGGGCCCGCGCAAAAGGAACACCCTGGCACACCAACCAGTCGGCCATGTCAGTAGCTAAGGAGAAACCTCGCGGCGCAGCCGCGGCCATGCGCTCGGCATCGAACTGCAGCGTCGCGATCATTCCGGCCACTGCTGGCAGATAGAGATGCAGTTGGTCCACCGAGTCAAACAGGGGCTCCTTGTCCTCTTGAAGATCTCGGTTGTATGCCAATGGCATGCCCTTCAAAGTGGACAACAAGCCACTTAGATTACCGATCAACCGTCCCGCCTTGCCACGAGCAAGTTCAGCCACGTCGGGGTTTTTCTTCTGTGGCATGATCGAGGATCCCGTGGACCATGCGTCATCCAGCTTGGCAAAACCGAACTCGGGAGTAACCCACAAGATCATGTCCTCAGACAGCCGGGACACATCGACGGCTACCTGGGCCATCACATAACTGGCCTCAGCAAGGAGGTCACGGGCCGCGGTGCCGTCGATCGAGTTCGGCACCGAGGACGTGAATCCCAGATCGTGGGCCACGGCCTGCGGATCAAGGCCCAGCGAAGTACCGGCCAGGGCTGCCGATCCGTAGGGGCTCACCGCGGCGCGATCATCGAGATCCACCAGACGATCGATATCGCGCAGCAGAGGCCACGCGTGAGCAAGCAGTTGGTGGGAAAGCAGCACCGGTTGGGCGGTCTGCAGATGGGTACGTCCCGGCATGATGGTCCCGAGATTCCTGTGGGCCTGGTCGCTCAGCGCCTGTACGACCTCGGCGATGTCGGCGGCAAGCAGCCGGATCTCCCGACGCAGCCAGCGGCGGATCAGGGTTGCTATCTGGTCGTTGCGGGAGCGGCCGGCCCGCAACCTTCCTCCCAGCTGTTGACCGACCCGCTCAATGAGCAGGCGTTCGAGTGCACCATGCACGTCCTCATCGGTCGGCGCGGGTCCTACCGCGCCACGAGCCACATCGGCACGCAGTCCCAAAAGCGCCTCGGCCATCGTCTTGTGGTCCTCGGGGCTCAGTAAGCCCGCATCTCGCAGTGCCTTGGCGTGAGCAATCGAGCCGTCCAGATCATCAAGTGCCAATCGCCAGTCGAAGTGGGTAGACACCGACAGCGCGAACATGGCCTCGGCCGGAGTACCGGTGAACCGGCCTCCCCACAAGAGACCGTCAGCATGCTGGGACGTGGATTCAGTCATGAAGTCATTCTCCCATTCCGTGGCAGCATCCATGCCGCCGCTTGTCCGATGTGTGGGTATTCCGGCCCGATGTGATCACAGCGAGATGAGTCCACTAACGGCCGACCGCCGGGATGGCCAATGAGTGGACCCGATAATTCAGTGCGTCTCGCCGTTGGCCAAAGCATTAAACATTCCTGCGAGTTCCTGTCCGCCACCGGGATCCCTGGAGATCACCACAATCGAGTCATCACCAGCTATGGTTCCCAGGATCATCGGGTTGGACACCCGGTCAATCACCGAGGCGAAGTATTGGGCCGCCCCTGGCGGAGTCTTGAGCACGACGAGATTGCCTGAGGCGATGGCCGACACCAGCAGCTCCGTACACACCCGGGCAAGTCGAGCCTCATGAACCGCATGCTCCGAGGCCATCTCCACCCCCGCGGGGGCGTAGACCAGTGCCCCAGATGCGGACCGCACCCGGACCGCACCAAGTTCCATCAAATCCTTCGACAGAGTTCCCTGGGAAACCGCCAGTCCCTCGGCAGCCAGAAATTCAGCAAGTTCTGCTTGGGAACCAATCTGATGTTCCGTGATCAATTCGATAATCCGTCCCCTGCGGGCCACGCGCGAGGCACTGCGAGCAGCATCATCGGTCATTGTTCCTCACCCTTCTCACCATGTCATCGAGGACCTCGACGAATTCCGCAACCGTCTTGGCATCCACAATGAGAGGCGGTGCAAGTCGCAGCACGTCGGGGCGGGGGGCCTGGATGATCCAGCCCGCATCAAGCATCGCATCAACGATCCGTGATCCAGTCTGGTCGCTCAGTCCCACTCCCAACAGCAACCCTCGCCCCCGCACCTCCCGGATCCCAGGGTTGCCCAGCCCAAGCAAGGATTCTTTGATAAGCCGACCCATCGCATGAGCGTTGTCTAGTAACCCCTCGGTAGCAATCGTGTCGAGCACGGCCAGTCCGGCTGCCGCGGCGATCGGGTTGCCTGCGAAGGTGGATCCATGGCTGCCCGGGGTGAACAGTTCACCTGCCGGGCCCGTCGCTAGGCAGGCACCCATCGGGATGCCGTTGCCCAGCCCCTTGGCGACGGTGATCAGATCAGCTTCCACTCCATCCGCAACGCTGGTGAGCCATTCACCGCAGCGACCGATCCCGGTCTGTACCTCATCCACCCACAGCAGTGCTCCATGCACCCTGGTGATCTCCCGGGCAGCAGTCAAAAACTCAGAATTGGCCGGTATCACACCAGATTCACCCTGGATGGTCTCCAAAATCACGGCCGCCGTCGTGTCATCGACCACCGAGGCTAACGCATCCACATCGTTGAACGGGCTGAAGACCACCTCACCGGGCAACGGCTCAAAGGGGGTGCGGTACTTGGCGGTCGAGGTCAGCGCCAGAGCCCCCATCGTGCGTCCATGGAAGGAACCGGTCATGGCGACGATTTTCGTGCGCCCGGTCAGCCTGGTCACTTTGAGGGCCGCCTCGTTCGCCTCCGTGCCAGAATTCGCGAAATAGACCCGGGATGGTTCACCGGTCAACGACACCAGCCGCTCGGCGAGTGCGATCTGGGGTGGGGAAGCATACAGGTTGGAAATATGCCCCAGAGTGCGCATCTGGGAGGCCACCGCCTCAGTGACAGCCGGATGGCCGTGACCAAGTCCGCCCACAGCGATTCCCGAGAACATGTCGGTGAACCGTTTGCCATCAGCATCCCACAGGTGGATTCCTTCCCCCTTGACGAAGACTCGCTTGGGAACACCGAAGTTGCGCATCAACGCAGACTGGTAACGTTCCAGCCATTGTGACTGTGACATGGTTCAATCCTCCTGCGGATCGTGGACCATGGTGCCGATGCCCTCATCGGTGAAGATCTCCAAAAGCAGGCAGTGCGTGATCCGCCCATCAATGATCGTTGCCCTGGAGACTCCTTGGGTGACCGCATGGAGGCAGGCCTCCATCTTGGGACGCATTCCCGACACCAGGGTGGGCATCATCTCGCGCAATTCGGCAACAGCGATCTGCGTGATGACATTGGTCGAGTTCGGCCAGTCGGCGTACAGTCCGGGGACATCAGTAAGCATGACCAATCTTTCGGCTCCAAGGGCCACCGAAAGTGCCGCAGCAGCGGTGTCGGCGTTGACGTTATATACCAACCCATCGGGTCCTGGTGCGACCGATGCAACCACCGGTACCCGGCCAGCATCAATAATGTCCAGCACCGCTTCGGGATTTACTGAAGCGACATCACCTACTTGGCCCAGATCGATCGCTTCGCCATCCAGGTCAATCGTCTTCGGCTCCGCAATGAGTAATCCTCCGTCCTCCCCCGACATGCCGACCGCGAAGGGAGCATGACGGTTAATCAGATTAACCAGTTCCCGGCCCACCTGGCCCACCAACACCATGCGGACCACGTCCATCGCATCCTTCGAGGTAACGCGAAGCCCGCCACGGAACTCGGACTTCACCTCAAGGCGTTCCAGCATGGAGCTGATCTGCGGGCCTCCTCCATGGACGACCACGGCACGAACCCCGCAACGACGAAGGAAGACGATGTCCTGAGCGAAGGCTTTCTTCAGGTGTTCGTCAACCATCGCATTGCCGCCATACTTGATGACGATGGTCTTTCCCGCATACTCCATCAACCAGGGCAGAGCCTCAATCAGCACGCTTGCCTTCTCGATCAGTGGTTCAGCATCTTGGCTGTGTGTGATTACCATCAAGACGAGTACTCCGCATTCTCCTTGACGTATCCGTACGTCAGGTCGTTGGTCCAGATCGTTGCCTCGCGCTGCCCGGCATGCAGATCCACGAGAATTTCGCACTCCCGGGGTGTGAGATCGACAAGTGAGCGGTCCTCCCCCACCCCTGAGGCCCGGCACACTTGGATCCCGTTGATAGACACATCCAGTTCGTCAACCCGGAACGCAGCCTTGGTCACTCCGATGGCACTCAGCACACGGCCCCAGTTCGGGTCGTTGCCGAAGATCGCGCATTTGACCAGATTGGAGCGGCCGATCTCCCGGGCAACCTCCAAAGCATCGGCTTCGCTCGCTGCACCGACCACTCGGATGGCAATGTCATGGCTCGCGCCCTCGGCATCGGCAATGAGCTGCCGGGCCAAAGCGCAGCACACCTTGGTGAGAGCTTGGGTGAACTGCTCGGAATCAACTCTCATCTCGGAAGCACCACTGCTCATGGCGATGACCGTGTCATTGGTGGACATGCATCCGTCGGAGTCAATGCGGTCGAAAGACTGTGCGGCTGCTCTCCCGAGAGCTGTCCGAAGAACCTGGTGGCTGATCACGGCATCGGTGGTGAGCACAACCAGCATCGTCGCCAGGCCCGGAGCCAGCATCCCAGCTCCCTTGGCCATGCCACCGATCGACCAGCCCTGGCCCAGATACTTTGCCTGCTTTGGATGGGTGTCGGTGGTCATGATGGCCTCCGCCGCGGCTGCTCCCCCCTGGATGCTCAATTGTTGGTGGGCGCTACGCACCCCGGCGAGTAGGGCATCCAGGGGTAGTCTGACCCCGATGAGGCCAGTGGAACAGACCGCAACATCAGCCGATTCACAATCGATCAGCTGAGCTGCCTCAAGGGCGGTGGCATAGGCATCTTCGTAACCCGGACGCCCGGTACAGGCATTGGCGCCACCGGAGTTGAGCACCACTGCCTGGAGATTGCCGTCCGCGACCGCGTCCCGTGACCATGCGACCGGGGCCGCGAACACCCTGTTGGTTGTGAACACGGCAGCCGCCGCAGAACTCGGGCCATGATTGACGACCAAAGCAAGATCCTTGCGACCGTTGGACTTGATGCCTGCTGCGACTCCAGCAGCGAGGAATCCCGAGGGGGTGGTAACGCTCACGGGGTGACTCCGCTTCTGTTCAAGCCGGTGGTTTCCGGCAGTCCGAGTGCAATATTCATCGATTGAATCGCCCCACCAGCGGTTCCCTTGGTGAGGTTGTCAATAACCCCGACCGCCACCATGCGACCAGCTTGCTTGTCAGCAATGACCTGTACCTGGAAGGCATTGGAGCCCAGCACCGATTTGGATACCGGCCATGCTCCCGCGGGGAGAACATGGCAGAAAGGTTCATCAGCATAGACATCGGCATAAATTTGTTGGACAGTGTCCGTGTCGTGCTCCTGCAAGGGCGCCGTCACTACGGCGATGATCCCACGCGAGATCGGTGCCAACATGGGGGTGAAGGACACCGTCGGAGCATCGGCACCAAGGTGCCGCATGTTCTGCAGTATCTCCGGAACGTGACGGTGCACTCCGCCGACACCATAAGCGCTCATTGAGTTGAACAGTTCGGATCCCAGCAGGTTTACTTTCGCAGCCTTCCCCGCTCCGGAAGTCCCTGACGCGGCTGCGACGGTCACGTCATGACCGTCTATCAGTCCGGAAACCAGGGCCGGCAGTAGACTGAGGGTGATAGCCGTCGGATAGCACCCGGGGACCGCAACTCGTTTGGTGGCGGCCAGCACATGCCGCTGACCGGGTAGTTCAGGCAACCCGTAGGGCCACCATCCGGGGTAGTCGGTGCCATAGAAGGCGTCCCAGTTGGATTTTTCGGTCAGCCGGAAATCGGGGCCACAGTCGATCACCAGCACATCTGGGCTCAGCTGCGCGGCCACCGCAGCCGATGCGCCGTGTGGCAGTGCCAAGAAGACAACATCGTGACCTGAAAGATTATCGATCGTGGTCTCCACCAGCTCCCGATCGGCCAGGTCAGGCAAGGATGGGAGATGCTCCCCCAGCCGGTGCCCGGCATTCGAGTGGGCACACAGTGCACCGATCTCCAGTTGCGGGTGGGTGCTCGCCAGACGCAGGATTTCCCCGCCGACGTAGCCGGTCGCGCCAGCAATGGCCATCGAGTAAAGCATGACATAATTATGCCTTTACTTAAATAAGTATGCAATGAGGTTCAACTGGGGAGACCAGCCATACCGCCGTGCAGCAGGCCGACTCCGGCTTCGAAGGCAGCATCGTCACGTCCGTCACCGTCACCTACGACAACCCCCAGGCTGATCATGGTGGCTCGCGTCTGCTCCTGCATGACATGGCCCAACACGAAATGGGTCCAAGCACGAGCCAGCGCACGGCTCTTACTCCGGGGCCAGGCAGGATCCAAGTGCTCGGCGATGATGTGGTCAGGGCGCACGCTGCCCAGATCACTGGACAGGGTCGAGGCAACGAGTTCGGCAGCGTCGCGGTGCGCCAGCAGCGCATCGCGCAGGGATCGCGCCCATTGCATCATCATGTCGGGAAGCGGGACATCCTCGGCGATACCATGACTGACCGGGGCGAGGATCTCATCGGCCACGGCGGCCAGCAGCGCTTGCTTGTTCGTATAGTGCCAGTAGATCGAAGCGGCCTGCACCCCCAGACCGTCGGCAATCCTGCGCATCGAGAGATCCGCCAAACCCCACGTATCCAGGATCTCAAGAGCACTGGCGACGATACGCTCCTTGGTCACGGCCATGGGCACACCATATCGCTGGTAACCGTCGAATGGATCCGCCCCGGTATCGTGACGTCTCGGTGACCAAAGGTGGACCCGAACGGACGCAGTAGTCCGCAAAGACCGAAATCGATTACAGTGACCGGCCCAGGCTTGCTGCAAAGCAGCTCTTAGGCCCGTAGCACTGCTCCACATCGCTCGGCAGCCATGGCCACCGCGGCATCTCTGGCCGCTGAAGCCTCAGCAGCCTTAAGGGTACGATCCGGTGCCCGGAATCCCAGAGCGAAGGCCAGCGATTTCCTACCCTGCTCGACCTGGTCACCGATATAGACATCGAAGAGCCTGATCGATTCCAGGAGTTCGCCAGCGCCATCCACCAATGCCTGCTGCACGCTGCTAGCGGTGACGTCCTGATCGACCACCACGGCGACATCCTCCTTGGTCATCGGGAATGGAGAAATGGACGAGACCTGACCACCACGCGGAGCCAGGGCGATCAGGGCATCAAGGTTTATCTCCGTCGCACAAGCGCGTGCAGGCAAGCCAAAAGCCTTCGCGACCTTGGGGTGGAGTTCCCCGGCATGACCGACGACGACATCGCCTTCTCTGGTCGTGACGAACAATTCGGCGCATCGCCCCGGATGCCACGGGGCACGCTGTGCGTTGCGACGCCCGAGTTCCACACCAAGTGCGTCCGCTGCGACCAAGACCAAGTGAACGGCATGTCGCCAATCCGCCCGCTGGGCGGGACCCTGCCAACCCGCTGGGAGCCATTCCCCGGCCATCACCCCGGCAAGCATCCGGGGCTGGTCAGGCAGGTTCCCGGTGACCGCCGCAATCTCGTCGGGTCTGGGACGTCGGGAGACATCCGGCATCAGAGAACCCGGTTTGTCATTGGCCAAGAACACCGACCCGCACTCGAAGACGAAGACATCATCGTTGGAGCGCGAGGTGTTGCGGGCCAATGCCACGAAAAGCCCAGGCAGCAGGGTCGTGCGCATGAACGGCTGCGTGTCGGCCAAGGGATTGGCCAGTCGCACCACGGCCCTGCGCGGATCGTTAGCCTCGCACCCCAGCTTGTCCAGTTCCTCGCCGGAGATGAACGGCAGGGTGATCAATTCGACGAACCCTGCACCGACGACGGCGTCAAGTACCGCTGCCCGGGAGGATTGCTCGAAGGTGTACCCGCGCCCCATCAGAGGACGAGGTAGCTCGGGACGGACCACGCCGAGCCCGATCTTGCGACCGACCTCCTCCACATAGTCATAGGGGTCGACAAGATCGCTGCGCCAAGTTGGCGGCCTCAACGAAAGCCATTCGCCGGTGACCTCATCCTTGTCACCACACACCTTGATCCCAGAGGCCCGGAACACCTCGATAACCTGTTCCTCCGAGATCGGGGCACCCAGGATCCTAGCGGGCAGATCGGCTCGGATACGGCAACCGGGCATAGCGGGGATGGAACCGACCATCGTGATTTCCTCGCGGATCTCCGCTCCCCCGAGTTCGTCCATCAGCCGTGCCGCCATGCGTGCCGCGGCCAGCGGAACGGCCGGATCGACGCCCCGCGCAAAACGCATTGAGGCCTCTGAGAGCAGCTTATGTCTGCGGAAGGATCGACCGATGGTGACCGGATCGAAATGGGCAGCTTCGAGCACGATGTCGGTAGTACCGTCAGTGAGTTCGGTGGTGGCCCCACCCATGACCCCGGCAAGACCGATCGGCCCGGAATCGTCAGTGATCAGCAGGTCCTCGGGATCGAGGTCCCTGGTGACACCATCCAAGGTCTCCAGTTTTTCCCCAGGTTCGGCAGTGCGCACCACGATAGGCCCGGACAATTTGCCCGCGTCGTAGGCATGCAACGGCTGCCCAGATTCGAGCATGACGTAATTGGTGATGTCGACTCCCAGACTGATCGGACGCATCCCCGCTGCGGAAAGCCGCGAACTCATCCACAGCGGTGAAGAAGCCTTGGAATCAAGACCGGTGAGAGAGATCGCAACGAAGTTGACACACTTGTCCGAGTCGATCCGCACGGGGTACCCCTCCACTCCCCAAGCGGGAGCGTTCGGCAGATAAGGATCGACGAAGTCAACACCGAGCCCTTGGGCAAGTTCCCGGGCCACACCGCGCATGGAAAGCGCATACCCGATATCGGGGGTAACATCGACCTCCAGCACCTCGTCCCGGACCATCAGAACATCCATCGCATCGGCGCCCAATGCGGGAGGCTCACCGCCAATTGTCTCCGGAAGGATGAGAATTCCGGAATGGTCCTTGCCGATCCCCAATTCGTCGACGGCACAGATCATGCCGTCCGAAACGTGACCGTAGGTCTTGCGAGCCGAGATCTCGAAGCCGCCGGGCAGCACCGCGCCGGGGAGTGCCACCACGACATAGTCGCCGGGGGCAAAATTGTCCGCCCCGCAGACAATCCCACGTGGATCCTGCTCCCCGACATCGACGTGACACCAGCGGATCGTCTTCCCGTTCTTATGGGATTCGGCGGCGAATTCGAGCACCTTGCCGACGACGACCGGCCCGGATACCTCCCCACCGATGTTCTCAATGCGTTCGACCTGGAGACCAGCGCGGGTCAGGGTTTCTGCAACTTGAGCGGTGGTTGTCGACGGGGGCAGCGTGACCAATTCGCGCAGCCAACTCATGGGAACCCTCATCGGGCACCTCCTCGCAAGGAACGTGAGAAACGGACGTCACCTTCGACGAAATCGCGGAGGTCGGGGGCATTGTTGCGGAACATGACGGTGCGATCCACACCCATGCCGAAGGCAAAACCCGAGTAGACCTCGGTGTCGATACCGGCCACGGCCAGCACGCGGGGGTTGACGACTCCACAGCCTCCCCACTCGATCCATCCCTCCGATTTGCAGGTGCGGCAAGGGCACTCTGGGTTGCCCACCGATTCGCCATGGCAGACGAAACATTCCAGATCCATCTCAGCACTGGGCTCGGTGAATGGGAAGTAATGGGGACGCAGCCGGGTGCGCACCTGACCGAAAATAGCCTTGGCCAGATGGTCAAGGGTTCCCTTCAGGTGCCCCATGGTGATCCCCTGGTCGATAGCGAGACCTTCGATCTGATGGAACATTGGCAGATGGGTGGCGTCGTATTCGTCGGCGCGAAAGACCTTGCCGGGGGAGACGACGTAGATCGGCAGTTCCCGTGAGAGCATCGTGCGCATCTGCACCGGCGAGGTTTGGGTGCGTAGCAGCTTGTGATCGGTTATTGGATCAACGAATAGAGTGTCGGTGAGCCCGCGCGCGGGATGGTCGGGGCTGATGTTGAGGGCATCAAAGTTCAGCCACTCGGCCTCGAGCTCCGGACCCTCGACGACCTCCCAGCCCATGGAAACGAAGACATCGGACATGCGCCGCAGCAATGCGGTCACCGGGTGCAGGGCTCCGCGCGGATGCAGGTCGGTCGGAAGGGTCACGTCGACGCGCTCGGCCAGCAAGGAGGCCTCCAGTTCGGCAGCCTCAAGATCCTTCTGTCGGAAAGCCATCGCGGAGTTCACCCGCCCCCTGGCCTGGCCGATGATTTGTCCAGCGGTCTTGCGCTGACCGGGTTCCAAGGAGCCGATCGCACGATTAGCCAAACCCAGCGGTGACCTGTCACCGGTATAGTCGTTGCGCACCTGACGCAGTTGTTCGGTGGTGGCCGCGGCATCGATCGCGGCGAGAGCCGCATCGGCGGCGGACATCACCTCGTCCGGATCCAGCGGATTGGGTGGTGTCGGATCAGCGGTGGCCATGGGCTCCCCTCGAAACGGTGTGTCAGCGTTCCCTCGCGGGTTTCCTCAACCGTCCCTTTTCCGGGACGACGCCCACGACGGCGATCAGCCGCAATCCTACGCCGGGTAATGTGCCCGGTTTACGCCTGCGGTTATCGTGGAATGATTCAGTTAACGACGCGTTGAGCAGTTGACGAAGCATACAGACAGACCGCGGCTGCAGTAGACAGATTGAGCGATTCGGCTTCGCCTGGCATAGGGATGGACACAACCCGCTCCACCCGGGTCAGGAGTTCCGCAGGCAGCCCCCACGCCTCGTTGCCCATGACCCAGGCCGTCGGCGCGCCAAGCACCCCAGCACGATCGAGCCAGTCCAAGTCTTCTCCCCTGGTATCGGCTGCAAACAACTGCATGCCGCGTCCTGTAGCCCAGTCCATTGCCTCGGCAATGCTGACATCTGACACGATTGGCAGGTGGAAGACCGACCCCACCGAAGAACGGATGGTCTTCGGATTGGTCACCTCGACCGAACCGGCGGTAAACAGCACCGCATCTGCACCGAAGGCGTCGGCACAGCGGATGACGGTTCCCGCGTTCCCTGGATCACGGACCTGCACGCAGATCATCACCAATCTCGCCTGCTCCAGCGTGGGCAACTGGACGCAGGGGTTCCGTGCCACCGCGAATATCCCCTGCGGGGTGACGGTATCGGTCAGGTGGCGGGCGTCGTCGCGGGTTATCCGTAGGATCGGTAGATCCGCATCGGCCATCGCCACCAACTCGCGATGAGCGGACAGGTCATCGACAAGCAACGCCAGCACACGCCGTGGTACCCGCAGTGCCTCCCGAACGGCCTGGGCGCCCTCCACCAGGAACTCACCACGCGCCACCCGGTGCTTGCGGGACAGTAACTGACGGGCCGAACGAAGTTGCGCCCTTGAAATGAGGGGAACCTCGTTCAGCCCGTCAAAGACCTTGGCCACGAATCAGGCAGCGGTGGGCTGGTTTGCCTTGGCGACCTCGACCAGCGCTGCGAAGGCAGCCCGGTCAGAGACTGCGAGCTCGGCAAGAATCTTGCGGTCAACCTCGACGCCAGCATTATGCAGACCGTTAATGAACCGGTTGTAGGTCATCCCCTCAGCGCGAGCAGCGGCATTGATTCGCTGGATCCACAGACTGCGGAAGTCGCCCTTCCTGGCGCGACGATCACGGTAGGCATAGGTGGCCGAGTGCAGGATTTGCTCTTTGGCCTTGCGGTATAGGCGGGAACGCTGACCACGGTAACCCGAAGCCTGCTCCAGCACCTCACGACGCTTCTTCTGCGCATTGACTCCGCGCTTGACACGTGCCATCTTGTGCTCCTTGTTCGATTCGGGTGACTCAGCCGCGCTGCGACTTGGGCTTGTAGGAGCCCACCAGCTTCTTCATCTTCTTAGCGTCGGCGCCCTCGAGGACTCCGTCAACGCTCAAACGACGAGTGCGCCTAGTCGGTTTGTGCTCGTTCAGGTGCGCCTTGCCTGCGCGGGCATGCTTCAGCTTCCCGCTGCCGGTCAGCTTGAACCGCTTCTTGGCACCGGAGTGAGACTTCATCTTCGGCATGGTGCCTCTCCTTTTGGTTGAATCGTCCCGAACGACTGTCAGCCGTCGGGCTTGGGCTGCACCCGTGAGGTGACAACCCGAGGTCTATAGGTCAATGTCCGGGTCGAGGTTGTCGGCTGGCCCCTTCTTCTTCTTTGGTTGAGATGCCCCGCGAGCACGCAATTCGGCCTCCACCCGCTTCTCCTCGTCAGCAGCTGCCTGACGAGCTGCGGCGCGCTGCTCACGCTGAGCGGCCTCAGCGGCACGCGCCTCGGATTTCTTTCGGGTGGGAGCAAGCACCATGTGCATGTTGCGGCCCTCTTGACGTGGAGCCTGCTCGACGGTGCCATCCTCGATCACATCCTCCGCAAGCTGACGCAGCAGATTCGTACCCAGTTCGGGACGCGACTGCTCACGACCACGGAACATGATAGTGATCTTCACCTTGTCGCCGCCTCGCAGGAACCGAACAACATGACCCTTCTTGGTCTCGTAGTCGTGGTCGTCGATCTTGGGACGAAGTTTCATCTCCTTGAGCACGGTATTCGCCTGGTTACGACGCGATTCACGTGCCTTTTGGGCGTTCTCGTACTTGAATTTGCCGTAGTCCATGAGCTTGCACACCGGAGGACGGGCGTCCGGCGCCACCTCCACCAAGTCGAGATCGTGCTCGCGGGCAAGCTGCAATGCCTGTTCCACCTTGACGATGCCCACCTGCTCACCCTGCGGCCCGACCAGGCGCACTTCCGGCACCCGGATCCGCTCGTTGATGCGGAATTCGTTGCTGATGATCCACTCCTTGTTCGCCATCTTCATCAACCGGTGCCACATGCAGAAGGCCCCCGCAAAAGCGAGAGCCTGATCACGTGGTCAACGACGCATGAAAGCGCTTCGGCGCCGGGTACCGGTGCCGGACCAATTAACCCGGAACCTGCCCGAGAGCGGCGACGGGTGGAGGATCAGTTCCTCGCTTCACGAGAACGGTACAGCGACCGATCAACACAAGGATTCTAACCCACCACCATTCCGGCACAAAACCTCGGTGCCACCACCTGGCAAGCGTTCACAGCCGACAGGCCGACAATCCAGTGACCAGGATCCCCCTGGCTCCAAGATCATGCAGATTATCCATCAGTCTCTGATGTCCCCTGACTGGCACCAAGGAACGCACCGCTACCCACCCCGGCTTCGCCAAGGGGGATACCGTTGGCGCCTCCAGCCCGGGAGTGAGCGCCGATGCCTGCTCCAACAGGTTCTCAGGGATGTCGTAATCGAGCAGGACATAAGTTCGGGCCACCTGAACCCCAGACAACCGCTGGAGCAGGTGGTCCAGGCCGACCGCGTCGATCTCGTGGTTCCCGATAGTACGTTGGATGAGGATTCCCTCCGAGGTCAAGATCGGGTCACCAAATAGTTCCAGTCCGGCCTTGCGCAACGTGGTGCCAGTCTCCACGACGTCGGCTATCACATCTGCGACACCCAACCGGATGGAGACCTCCACAGCACCGTCCAGCGGGATCAACCGGGCGGTTATTCCCCTGTCCGCTAAGTATGCGCTGAGCAGACCTGGGTAGGAGGTCGCGATACGGCACCCATCCAGGTCGGCGAGGCTCATCGACGAACCCCCGGGAGCCGCAAAACGAAAATTAGAGCGCCCGAATCCCAATGCCATGATCTCGGTGGCAGCAGCGCACGAGTCGCGCAGCATGTCGCGCCCAGTGATACCCAGGTCGAGGGTTCCCTCTCCCACGTAGATAGCAATGTCCCGGGGACGCAGATAGTAAAATTCGACGTTGTTGTCCTCATCAACGAGGACGAGTTCCTTCTGCTCGCAGCGTTGCCGGTATCCGGCCTCGCGCAACAAGGTGGTGGCAGCCTCGGACAGGGCACCTTTGTTGGGGACGGCAATCTTCAGCATGTGGCTCCGCTCAAAGGTATTGGTAGATATCCGCGGGGCTGAGCCCGAGACTCACCATCATCGTGGTGACGTGGTAAATGAGCTGGCTCATCTCCTCGGCGGCCTCCTCGCGGGACTGGTACTCGGAGGCCATCCACACCTCGGCGGCCTCCTCGACGATCTTCTTGCCGATGGCATGCGGCCCGGCATCCAACCTCTCAAGAGTTCCCGAACCCTCGGGCCGCTCCTGGGCGATCCTGACCAACTGAGCGTGAAGTTCGTCGAATGTCTTGCTCACAGCTCAACCCTAGTGCAGGTGGTCGTGGCCACGGTTCCCGCGAATCAATCACGGACGGAGCGCACCGCCTGCTTGATCTCGGCGACCATTCCGGGGCGAACGCTGAGCTGGGTAATCCCCCTGGCGACCAGTTGAGCCGTAGCCGCTGGGTCGCTAGCCAGGTCTCCACACACACCAACCGGGATCCGGGATAAAGCTCGGGTCGTCGCCGCAACAAGTTCGAGCACGGCCGGAGCATCCTGGCGAGCGAGGTCACGCACCTTGGCATTGTTACGATCAGCTGCCTGGGTGTACTGGGACAGATCATTGGTACCGATGGTGGCGAAGTCCAGCAGATGGGCGAATGAACCGGCCATGATGGCTGCAGCCGGAACCTCCACCATCACCCCGAGGTCAACCGGAATGACCCCTTCCTCCCGGGACACCTGGAACAGCACCTGCCGAGCCCAACGAACCTCGGCCACCGTGGTGATCATCGGCAGCAACACGCGCAGGTGTACCTGTTTGGATGCTATGGCAATAGCCCGTAGTTGATCAGCGAAAACCTCGGGATGATGCTTCATCACCCTCATGCCTCGTTCCCCGAGAGCCGGATTCGCTTCCTTGGCGCTGCCGAAGAAACCCACCGGCTTATCAGTCGAAGGATCCCAAACCCGAATGGTCACGGGACGGTTGCCCATCGTCCGACCGATCGCCACATAGGTGTCCACCTGATCGGTCACGGTGGGAGGATCGGTGCGGGTGGCGTAAAGGACCTCGGTGCGCACCATGCCCACGATGTCGGCACCTTCTCGGGCAGCCAGATCCGCGTCCTCCATGGAGCCCACGTTGCTTCCCACGATGATGCGCTGCCCGCTGAAGGTCACCGCAGCCTCCCCAGCCATCGAGCGAGCCAGTTCCGCAGCCCGGTCGCGGCGAGAGTTACGACGCGCCATCTCGCCCCGGACCGATTCATCGGGTTCGATCCACAACTCATCAGTAACCGGGTCGAAGGCAACTACCGTACCTTCAGCGATATTCTCGACCTCCGGATGACCGGTGAGCACAGGGATTCCCCTAGCCAGAGCCATCAACTCTCCATGCCCACTGGCCCCGCCGAAGGTCGTGATCACTCCCAGACAGGAGTCGGCATCCAGTTGCATCGCACCAGCCACGTCCAACTCGTCCAGCAGCCACACACCGGGAGTCGCGAAACTGTGGTCACCGAGTGGACGCTCCCGGAGGGCGAGCCCGAGCAGCCGACGCAGCGACCGCAGATCCTGTCCCCGGGCACGCAGGTATTCGTCATCGAGCAGATCAAACTCCGCTGCAAGGGAACCAATGGTGGTCTCCACCGCATCCATAGCACTGAAACCGGCAGTGATACGGGCGACGATGTCATGCTGCATTTCACGGTCCGCCAGCAGGAGCCGTTGGGCCTCCAGGATCTCCACCTCCGCGCAGTGGGTTGTGCCCAGTCCTGCGAGGAAGTCGTCGACACTGCCCACCGCGGCAGTGAGCCGGTCAAGTTCTGCCTTGGGTTCTTGAGGAACATATCCGTTCTCTGCACCAGTGAGACGACGTTCCACCGGGCCTAGGACACATCGGCGTTCGGCACCCTCAACCCGTGAGCTGCGCGCCACCGGCACCGACGCCGAACTGCGAAGTGCCATGGTACGCCGGACCCGGTCAATGTCTTCCCCAAAATCGTGGGTGGCTAACTCGGCGAGCACGCCTCGGGCCGCTTCGGCCTGAGGCCCGGAGATCCGCGCCTCGAGAATCTGTCCCTCCCGCACCTCGAGAGCAGAAATCCGGCTCAGCGAATCGGCGCACACCGGCCCCTTGCCGGTGCTGGCATTGGCCAACGTCACCTCGGCATCCACGTCGCGCAGAGCCGTAACGATATTCGCGGCCGGCCGCACATGGATGCCGTGCGGGTTGCGCACCGTGACCCGCCATACCAGGCGACGCGGGCGTGGGCGAGCGGCCGGGGTGTGCGGAAGATCCAGCAGCCGCGGGGCATCCTGGTCATGGGCCAGATGAGCCGCTTTGCCAGCCAGCGCAGTATCAGCCTCTCCGGCCACAACAGTCAGTTCAGCCCCACCGGCCGCCGCCACGACCGCCGTCAGTAAGCCCTCCACGAGCGGGGCCGCAGAGACGAGGACCCGCTCCGCCAATGAGGGGTTGAGGAACTCGACGGCCAGCTCGGAGCTGAGAATCGCACTGCCGATGTCGAGCACCACCAGTACCCCATCACCGGAGTCAACCTCCTCAATGGCTTTCGAAATGGCTCCGGCGTCCGTGCCAAATCCACCGTCGGCAGTACCTGCGGCCGTCATGAGACGCGGCCCACCCTCGGAGACCATCTGTTCGGCGAGTTCGACGGCTGCTTCCGCGAGAGCATGTGAATGGGAGACAACCACGATACCGATCATGAGCTAGGCATCACCTCCGCCCCGGCAGCCATGAGCCAGCTCGCACTGGTGGCTCCGGGGTCCACTACACCAAGACTACGAGTGCCCAGGAACGCCGCCCTACCTTTCGATGCGATCATGTCGGCTGTTTGCAGGCGCGAGCTATCGGCTCGCCGGGCTGCCGCACCCCATGGATCAACGAAGTCAGCAGCAAAGGCATCCACCGCGGGAGCCAGCACATCGAAAAGGGTCTTGTCGCCGAGCATGCAACGTCCCCGTTCGGCGACACCTTCTACCCCGGCCTGAAGTGCAGCGCACCACACGGCATGACTGGGCTCCGGCAAAATGGCCAACACCCCGCAGGCCCGCAGGAAGAATGTTCCGTAGAGCGGACCGGCTGCTCCCCCAACATCGCGAATGAGAGTCATAGCGACCTGACGCAGGTATCCGGAAATACCTTGGTCAGGCTCAGGGACCAAGGCAACGACGGCGCTCATACCCCGGACCATATTTGTTCCGTGATCGCCGTCACCAATGAACCTGTCCAATTCGTTGAGCAGTCCCCTACCTGTCTCCACCCGCTCAGCAAAACAAGCCAACCACTCGTGCACCATCTCCGCACTCACCATGACAGCACCGCCGTGTCCACCGCAGCGTCCCAGGCATCCAGTAGATGCTCATCCAGCCCGGCCAGCGTGCAGGTCACCCCATCGGCATCAAGACAGGTGATAAGTTCGCCCACCAAGTGACGCACGACATTAATGTTCCGTTTCGCGAGGAAGTCCATCGCCTTCGCGTGAAAGTGGCTGACCTCAATCAGCGGTGTTCCACCCAGACCGCTGGTAATCAACAGATACGCGTCGGCAGCGGGCAGGGCCTCGACCATCGGGAAGAGCAGCTTCTCGACCGGGTTCGTCTGCGCGATGCGGCATAGCTCGGTTCCGGGTTCACCGTGGATCCCCACACCCAATTCAAATTCGTCATCCTTGGTCGTGAAGGAGGGCCCATTGTCCCCTGTCGACGGCCCGGTCACAGCCATGCCGTGAGAGACACATACAGCTGCGGCGTGCCGAGCCGCCCGGGCCACCTCCTCAAGACCTGCCCCATCGCGGGCCATAGCACCAGCAACCTTCTCCACCAGGATCGTTCCCCCAAGCCCTCTTCGCTGATCCGGGGCCAGGAAGTTCCTGCCCGCGAGGTCATCCGCGATGATGACCAAACTCACCTCATGGCCCTCGGTGGCGGCCAACTCCGCAGCCATCTCGAAGTTCATCACATCGCCCACGTAGTTCTTGACGATGAGTACGACCCCCGCACCCCCATCGGTAGCGGAGATTGCGGCAAGAATCTGTTCCGGGTTGGGTGAAGTGAAGATTTCCCCGACCGCAGCCGCGTCCAGCATGCCGGGACCGACGAATCCGGCGTGTAACGGTTCGTGTCCGGCTCCTCCCCCGGAGACGACGCCCACCCGGCCGCGCTGCCCAGCCGTCGCGGACAGCACCACACGATGGTCCTTGTCGAACACCACACGCCCTCCACCTGCGTGCACCACGCCAGCCAGGCTGTCACGAACCACGTCGTCCGGAGCCATGATCAGCTTCCTCATGAGAAAGATTCAACCACTCCACACCCCGGGCACCAACCGACACCTTCCCGAGTCGCATAGTAACCGCCGATGCATTCAGTCATGCAGGAACGCTGGTGTGGGTGTCTACGATTGACGCGTTCGCACAGGAGGTCCCATGTCCCAGTCACATCCGGCGCAGAATAAAGACGCGACCGAGCACACGAGCGGTGCTCGTCGTCCCAACCGTTCGGATGCACCGTCACGCAGACCGCCGCTGGATGCACCCCGTCCTTGGAAGACCGAGGGACTGCCCACAGATAAGTCTTCCAAGTCCGACAAGGACAAGCAGCATCGCTCGCCCCGGCGATGGATCTTCTGGGTGGTGTCGCTGTTTGCCCTATTCGCCGTGTGGGGTTTCCTCTCCTGGCAGGATGCCCGTTCCGCGCCCCCGGCCATCTCCTATTCAGAGTTCACAGCCCAGGTGAAGGCCGGCAATGTGAAGGAAATCTACTCCCGCGGTGACACCATTGAGGGCAAGCTACGCGCCGAGGCATCGCTTCCCGATGACGGGAACGAGAAAACCGCCAAGCAAGGCAACTACACCCAGTTCACCACCGAGCGCCCGACCTTCGCCCAGGACGATCTGCTCAGCAACTTGGCCCAGCACGACGCCACAGTCTCGGCGACTCCTGTGGTGGACCAGCGCGGCCCGGTGTTCAATCTCATTTTCTCACTGGTGGTGTGGGGGTTGCTGATCGGTGCGCTCGTGTGGATGCTCCGCCGAATCTCGAAGACAACCGGCGGGTTGGGTGGTTTCGGCATGCAGCGCCAAGTGAAACCGGTGGAGAAGACCAAGGTACGAGTCAATTTCGCCGACGTGGCAGGGATCGATGAAGTAAAGGACCAGGTCGACGAGATCGTTGATTTCCTCCGCAACCCCGACAAGTACCGCCGGGTAGGCGCCCGGGCACCCAGGGGAATTTTGCTCGAAGGCCAGCCCGGCACCGGCAAGACCCTACTCGCCAGGGCCACTGCCGGCGAGGCCGAGGTGCCGTTCTTCTCGGCTTCCGCATCAGAATTCATCGAAATGATCGTCGGTGTCGGTGCCCAGCGCGTGCGTCAGCTCTTCGATGAGGCGCAGAAAGTGGCTCCCGCGATCGTTTTCATCGACGAGATTGATGCCATCGGACGTGCCCGCGGTTCATCGAGGGCCTCAGGTTCCAATGATGAGCGTGAGCAGACCCTCAACCAGATCCTGACCGAAATGGACGGTTTCGACGGCACCGAGGGTGTGGTGGTCATGGCGGCCACCAACCGTTCCGATGTCCTCGACCCTGCACTGACTAGGCCCGGACGGTTCGACCGGGTGATCACCGTTAGCGCCCCCGACCAAAAGGGCCGAGAGAAAATCCTTGAGGTGCACACCCGCGAGATCCCGATGGATGCATCGGTGTCGCTGACTTCCATCGCCAAGTCCACGCCAGGGGCGACCGGAGCCGACCTGGCGAATCTCGCCAACGAAGCCGCGCTGCGTGCCGCGCGCCGGGGTGACTCTCAGGTCAACCACTCCGATTTCACCGACGCCCTGGAGACTATCCAGCTTGGCGTGGCCCGATCGGTACTCATCCCCGATGAGGAGAAGCGCCGCACTGCCTACCACGAAGGAGGCCATGCCTTGCTCGGCATGTTACAAAAGGGGGCCGACCCGGTGCGCAAGGTCTCGATCATCCCGCGTGGCCAGGCCCTCGGCGTCACCCTGTCCACTCCGGATACCGATCGTTACGGCTACGATGAGCAATACCTGCGCGGTCGGATCGTCGGCGCGCTGGGTGGGATGGCTGCCGAGGCAGCCGTCTACGGCGTGGTCACCACGGGGGCCGAGTCCGATCTGCGACAGGCAACGGCGATCGCCCGGCAGATGGTCGGCAAATGGGGCATGTCACAGGCCGTCGGCCCGATCACCGTGCTGTTCGACGATATGGATCCCCACCAAGTTGGCGTCTCGGACGCCACACTGGCGGTGGTCGACACCGAGGTCCGCAAAATCATCTCCGAATGCCATGATCGTGCAGTGGCGATGCTTACTGAGCATCGCCCGAAACTTGATGCGATCGCCGATGCGCTGATGGAGCACGAAACCCTGGATGAGGAGCAAGTCTACCGGGTGGCGGGTATAGAACGCCACGATCCATCTTCATCCACCGGACTGAATACTCCGGTGCCCCATCAGCCAGTCCTCTGATCCAAACACGCAGTGGTGGGGTCCACCCTTCGCAGTGGTAATCCCCCCACGTCAATCGAGTCAGGATGGTCAGTCGAAACTGATCCCCAGCAGGGCGTCGACAGCCGCGGCCACCTGCGCGGGTGCGGATACGTCATCGCCGTCACCGGCCAGCACTGCCGAGACCCATTCGTCGACGATGGTCAGAGCCTTCGGGGAGTCGAGATCGGTGCGCATCGCCCGGCGAAGACCGGCGATCATCGGAGCAGCCTGGGTTCCACGCGAAGCCCGGAAGGCCGCCTCCCAGGCGTCGGCCCGGCGTTGAGCAGTGCCGATGTCGGTGGCAAACCATTCCCAGTCGTGACGATAGTGGTGAGCAAGCAGGGCGAGCCTGATGACCGGGGCCGCGACGCCCTTGGCGCGCAGCCGGGACACCAGCTCTAGATTGCCCAACGACTTGGACATCTTCTGACCTTCCAGACCCACCATGCCTACATGGACATAGGCCTCAGCGAAGGGGTTACCGTCATTGGCAGCCCGCCCGATGGATGCGCACATCTCGTGGTGGGGAAAGGCAAGGTCTGCGCCACCACCCTGCACACTGACAGTTCCTGCCAAGTAGTGCTGGGCGATCGCGGTGCACTCCACGTGCCAGCCGGGTCGGCCCTGTCCGAATCTGGACGCCCAGCTAGGTTCGCCGGGACGTTCTAAGCGCCACATCAGGGCATCCAGTCGTTCTTTCTTGCCTTCCCTGTCGGGATCACCGCCCTTGGCCGCAAATTGAGCCAATTGTTCGGCATAGTCCAGATGGGAGACTGCACCGAAGTATGCATCGTGGGCAGTGCGGAAGTACCAGTCCCGGAAGCCGGGATCCTCGACCCGGTAGAGCAGACCGGACTTCTGCAAGCGGACGAGCACCGATTCGACCAGTTCCATCGCATCAGTGGCAGCCACATAGTGCTGCGGCGGCAGTACGCGCAGCGCAGTCATATCCTCACGGAAAAGGTCAATCTGAGAGGCCGCCAGCTCCCGCCAATCGACCCCGGTTCCATCGGCCCGTTCCAGCAGGGGGTCATCGATATCGGTGATGTTCTGCGCGTAGCGCACGGTCAATCCGGTATCGATCCAGACCCGCTGCAGCAGATCGAAGGTCAAATAGGTGAAGGCATGACCCAGATGGGTGGCGTCGTAGGGAGTGATGCCACACACATACAAGGTGGCCTCACCGCTGCGGGGGCCGACCCGACGCAGGGTCTGGGTCTTGGTGTCCCAGACCTGTACCTGGTCGGGAACGTCCCGGCTGGGAGGCAGGGCAGGAACCGCTACAGGCGTCCAGGCTCGCATGGTGCAAATCTAACCTCCCCGGTGATGATCGCCCGCATCGGGACGCGACAACAAATTCACTGCCCCGCCTGCCGACCCCCTGCAGACGGATACTTGCCCTTGCGCCCGGCTGCGTCCAGCAGCAGGGCGAGATAAGCTGACCGACGGATCTTGGAGGGAGAACATCTTGAACTGGGTAGAGGCCATCATTCTGGGCATTGTGCAAGGGCTCACGGAGTTCCTACCGATCTCATCAAGCGCTCACCAGTTGATCGTTGGACAGTTGTTCTTCGACGGCGCCGACCCCGGATCCGCCTTCACCGCAGTCACCCAGTTAGGCACCGAGACCGCGGTCATCATCTACTTCTGGCGCGACATCATGCGCATCATCAAAGCTTGGTGCCTCTCCTTGGTGGGAAAGGTCGATCGCCGGGATCCTGATGCCCGGATGGGCTGGTACGTGATCGTCGGTTCATTGCCCATCGGAGTGCTGGGACTGATGTTCCAAGACGCCATAGACTCCCAGTTGCGCAATCTGTGGATCACCGTGGCGATGCTTGGTGGGGTCGGCCTGCTGCTAGGAGCGGCTGATCGTTACGCAGCTTCCCGCACCGCTGCCAAATCCCTCGACCAGCTAAACTGGCGCGACGGCATCATCTACGGCCTAGCACAGGCAGCCGCCCTCATCCCAGGCGTTTCCCGCTCCGGCGGGACCATCTCTGCGGGCCTGTTCCTCGGCTATCAGCGCCCCGCAGCCACTCGTTATGCCTTCTTGCTCGCCATTCCCGCGGTTTTCGCATCGGGCCTGTACAAATTGAAAGACATCGGTGAGGACACCTGCGTGCAGTGGGGTCCAACCATCGCCGCCACGCTCATCGCAGGAGTGGTCGGCTACGCGGTGATCGCTTGGCTGCTGCGCTACATCCAGACTCATTCTTTCACCCCCTTCGTCATCTACCGGGTGGTCATCGCCTTGGTCATTGCCGGGCTCCTGCTCACCGGAACCATTTCTCCCGACGCAGCGCTGGTCAATACCTGCGGAGCATGAGGTGAAACGTCGGCGGGTCGGGGGCTCCGGACTCAGCGTCGGGCGTCTGGGCTTAGGCACCATGACCTGGGGCAGTGACGTCGACGTCGAGACCGCCCGTGGTTTGCTACGTGTTCTCGTCGATGCGGGCGGGGACCTAGTGGACACTGCCCCGGCCTACGGCGGAGGACGGGCTGAGGAACTCATCGGCCGACATATGCGCTCGGACCTGCGCAGAGATGATCTGGTGATCGCCACCAAGGCCGGGTTCGGGGTACGCGGCGGGCAACAGGGAATCGACACCTCACGCCGAGCGATGCTAGACGACCTGGTCGGTTCCTTGCGCCGACTACGCACCGACCATGTCGATATCTGGCAAGTACACGCCTGGGGCCGAGCTCCCTTGGAGGAGACCCTCGCAGCTCTGGACCAAGCGGTCAATTCCGGAATGGCTCTGTACGTCGGAGTGTGCAACCACATCGGTTGGCAGATCGGCACCGCAGCAACCTGGCAGGAAGCGGTTCCGGGGCGGGCCAATCTGATTTCCGCCCAGATCGAGTACTCTCTGCTGGCCCGGCGTGCCGAGGTCGAGGTACTGCCTGCACTCGCCCACCACCGTATGGGTCTGTTTCCCTGGTCCCCGCTGGGCAGGGGTGTGCTGACCGGAAAGTACCGTTCTGGGATCCCCCGTGATTCCCGAGGCGGGCGGGACAACCTGGCTTGGTTTGTCGAGCCATATCTCGATGCTCGCTCCTCAGCAGTGGTGGATGCGGTGATGCGGGCCGCCGATGGGCTGGGCATGACGCCCGCGGAGGTCGCCCTGCTGTGGGTGCGCGACGCTCCCGGGGTCACCGCTCCCCTGCTCGGCACTCGTACCACGGAACAACTGGAGGCCTTGCTCGCCGCCGACGATAAGTCCCTTCCTCCGCCAATCACCTCGGCCCTAGACGACATCACCGGGGGCCCGCACCAGCAGCGTAGGCGCACCACCGAGTGAGTTCACCATCCCGCTATGGGGCTCGCTGTCCCACCGCCAACAGGTTCTTGATCATCTTTCGCCTTGATCGTGCTTCGCGAAACCGATCCGGTTATGAGAGCCGGTCGAACAAGTCACGAAACAGACTCACCCATTCCATCCCATACTTGAGCCTGAGACCGTCTCACGACGCAAACCAAGAGGTGATGTGACTTGTCATGGACTCGCGCATCGACTCTGCGCCCACTTAAGCCGGGAGTGGGCATTGGCTGCCCATCGACGACCACTCCAGTTTCCCAAATCTGCGGGGCAGTGCTATGTTTTTCTGGCGCTCGGGGTTCCGGGCGGTCACCGGTCCGGGTGGCGGAATAGGTAGACGCGCTAGCTTGAGGTGCTAGTGCCCGTTATAGGGCGTGGAGGTTCAAGTCCTCTCTCGGACACTTACAAAGATCAGCCTGACTAGGTAAGTCACAATTTTCCTTCCCCTTGAGGATGCTGACCAAACATATCTTGCGTATGGCTTCCTGCCTTTGAGCGCGCTTTAGCCCGTCCTCCCGGCGGAGCAGGCACCGATGCGCTGCGCAATCTCGTATACCGCCACAATGAGGCAGCGACACGGGATATCCCAGGACAGCCGAGACTTGGCCGTGAGCCCCAGACGCTGCGTTGCTACGAACGCGTTAGCTTGTTCCGAGTACCCCGCGATCATGCCGACACGGGCGTTATGACGCCATCGAATCACTATCCCACGCAGCCTTGTACTGCTGTTTTCCCCTAGGCACTCAACATGACCTTCGTGACCCGAGAAGGCTTCCGGGCTCACGGCAATAACGAGTCGACTGAGGCGGAGGAACCCGAACGCTGTCCCTTGAGTGCCGAGCTCGGACAGCTGACACATCTCAAGATCTGTGAGACTGTCCGGCCAGAGTTCTTCCCCGGGAACGGGAAACCGGCACCGCTTCGGGTGCTTGTGGCTTCCAGCTTCTCGGGATCAACCCCTTGCGCACGGCGCCCCAAGGATGTGGTTCCTCCCTGCCGCTGGATGGTTTCCCACACTTCTTGGGCCCCGTGGGTCTCGACGAGATGGGCGAGCCTAGGATCAGCGGCAACCTGAAGTGCACAAGGGCCATTCGGGCCCTGCGTTTCGCAATATCTATCACGCAGCCCCTCCTGGACGCCCTGCCTCAGCTGCATGTCCACGCGCAGGGAGGCCGCCGATATCCGGTCCTCCCCGGCCAGGTCGGCAACGGTCCACACCAATCGCAGCACCTTGTCCACGCCACGGGCACTCAGCAGGCCACGGTTCAACGCCCATTCCAGGGGCGACGGATCCTTCCGGTAGGGGCGACTGCGAACGCAGCCACGGACCGGACACCTCACCGTTCGTCCGCCAAAGCGCGTTCCGAAGCCGCCCTGCCTGCCTTTCCCGCGCTTCCAGAACACGCGCGGCGATCACCGTGCTGGACTCGGGTTGTTCTAGGGCTCCGCACAAGAAAGGAACGATGCTGCGGCAACATGTGACCGGATGTCGATTCGGTCCACGATCGGCCCCGACAACCGTTCCTGGTATCTCCGCACCGCCATGGGGGAACAACGGCATTCGCGGCCCGTCACCCCGTGTAAACCGCAAGGGCACGGGTTCGCCGCCAGCACCAGTTGGAATCGTGCCAGATAGCGCACCATCAGAGGACGAGGGGTTGGGGTGAGGTCAATCGGTCAGGCTGACTGCGGTGCAAATGGCGTCGACGAGCTCTTGTGGGCGACTCCACATGGGCCAGTGCCCGGTCGGCAGGTCGACCACGTCTATCTGGGTGAGCTGGGCCACGGCGCTGAACATGGGGTGGCCTTGCGCGGCCAGTTCGAGGACCTGGGCACTAGGCAGGGAGCAACAGATGAGGGTAGTGGCCACGGCGTGGCGTGCAGCGTTGGTCAGCTCGACGGACGCGCGAGCGACTCTGGCGGGTTCGGGCACGGCCTTGGAGTAGAATCAGGCGAGGTGCTGGTCGTTGAGACCTTGTTGTAGTCGATGCTGGTGGCGTAGATGTCGGTAATCTTCTGGTAGAAACGACGCTCAAACAGGCGGATCTCACGGATCTCATCGAGCAGGCGGTCGAAGTAGTCCTCGCCGAGGAAGGTGCCGTTCTCCATACGTTGGCGGTCGATGACGTAGCTGCGGATGGCGAAATCGCGCAGCACGCTGGTGGCCCACTGGCGGAACTGAACGGCAGACACTGGTTGACGCGGTAGCTCGGAGCTTGTCAATTGTGTCTGTGCCAACGATGATCATTTGAATGTTTGATTACAGGTGGGGGTTGAAGCACTCGGGAAAGACCATCGCAATCTCGGCGAGAGCGGCTTCCCGCCCGGTCACTGTTTGACCTTCGACGAGTTTGCCGGATGCGATACGGGACCGACCACACTCATCTTGTTCGAACACGCTCCCTCGGAGCTCCGCTCCGGGGCATTTTGCTGATGCCACCGGGACGCGAGGGAAGTTCTCTGCTCCAGTGGCCGTCTCGGTGGTCGCAGTGGGGTTAGCTTGGTTTATCACCTCGCCCACCGCTTCAGCTGATCCATGTCAGTGCGTGGCCTCTTTGGCCCGCCGCTGTCGATGGACCGGCGCATGTTTCCCACACCTGGACAGCTTGATGTTGCGTACCAGTGCTTTCCATCGACCTCTGAGCAATTCAAGAACAGTGGAACCGGGGACACTTCCACACCTACGACATCGCACGGTCACAAGGGACCCCGCTGCACCACCAAGATCACCCTCTTGACATTCGTTGCCACGGACTCATGAGACCACGCCCCGCGACGCGGACCAGATGCCCCCTCCCCGTGATGTACTTGGCCTTAGCCGCGATGGAGTAGCAGCCGTGCGGTCGGGGTGGGGGTAAGAGAAATCGGAGGGAAGCAACATCAAGGAGCATGATGACTCACACATCTAATAAGTGGAGGGTGGTAGCAACAGCCGCGGTCACTGCCGCCCTGTCTCTCGGGCTCGCCTGTGGTACGGCTCAGGCGCGCGCCGACACCGGTTGGCAGACGCTGACAACCACAGAAGCCCGCACAGACAACCCACTGAAAGGCTTCACACCATTCAATGAGAATCTCGACAACAACGCATCCTCCTTTCCGCACACCATGGAGTGGTTCTACATGCCACTCAACGCTGTGGTGAAGGGAGAACGCAGCTACGACTGGGCAGAGTTCGAGAAGCAGCTCTCCTCCATCAAGAGCCGCGGACATCAGGCCGCACTCCGCTTCTATCTCGACTACCCAACCAAGCCCACCGGGGTTCCCGATTACCTCTTGGGACCCGGCGGCGTAGACCAGTCACGAAAATACAATTTCTACGACAACAATGGAACCAGCTTCTCCCCCGACTACAACGACCCCAGAATCCAGTCCCTGATCAAGGACTTCGTAGCTGAGTTCGGCAAGAACTATGACGGAGATCCCCGGATCGGCTACATCACCACCGGCCTCATCGGATTCTGGGGCGAGCAGCACACGTACCCGATGGACGGCAAGTCACACACAGACAATCCCAACAGCGCACAGTGGATGCCGACCCGTGAGGTGGAACTCTCCTATTACCAGGCGTGGGACGCAGCTTTCAACACCACGAAACTCCTGAACAGGAACCCCGGACAGGGCCTGGAGAACATCAAGATTGGCTTCCACGACGATTCTTTCGCAGAATCAACGCTCCCCACCATTGACTGGCACTTCATGGCCCGGATGGAGGCATACCAGTTGACCGAACGCTGGCAGACCGAGGCAATCGGAGGTGAGGTATATCCGCAAGTCCAACTCTGCGTGTTCAACGAGCCAACAGACTGCGATCATGCCGAAAACTTCAGTGAAGCCACCAAACAAACTCACGCCACATGGCTCGTGAATCACAAGGCTTTCTCGGAAGGCTACAGCGGAGCAGCACTCGAGAAAGCAACAAAGGCCCATGCCGCACTGGGATACGACCTCGCGGTCACACAAACCCGCACCGTCGCGACAGACGGAAAAACCCAGGTCAGCATCCGCCTCACCAACCGAGGCGTCGCCCCCTTCTACTACAACTGGCCACTGGAATTCTCCCTCATCAACCCCCAAGAATCCACCCCTGAATCCGCGAAAATAGTGACCTCAACCCAAGCCGACGCCAACCTTCCCTCGCTCCTTCCCGGCCAAACCACGGAAGTAACAGCCACTCTCGAAGGAAACAACGGCCTAGCAGCTCTCCGTATCCCAAACCCCATGGAAGGCGGCGCTCCCCTAAAGTTCGCAAATGCAGAACAGGACACCGAATTCTCAGGGTACCTGATACTGGGCTCCGTGTCGGCGTAGGCAAGGTGAACTGTCATCCCGGTGGCGGCTGTCAGCTTCAGCAACCCCTGACGTCCCAGCCACCGGAATTGCCTCCCTGACTGATCTGAGTAGGGCCGGGAGAGAATCGATTGGCCGGTCCTCACCCCGCAACGGGAACTCCTCCTGAGCTCTCAAAAGGGACAACAGGGCCGTCACATCAGCGGCTGACGTGACGAGCATGGCCACCACTTCTCCCGCTACGTGCAGGCAACTGGTGGCCGTTCGCGTCCCGAGAACCGCGACTGCTCGCGGCATCGCCAGCACCGTGGGGCCCCAGCAACCCACAGCCCCAGCGGCCGACCTCCTTGTTCCCCCCTGAAAGGAAACCCAAGATGACAATGTGACCGTGCACCACGATGGGTAGCGTCCAGTCACACAGGCAGATTCGACTCAACGATGGATTCAGCCGAGGACACCGCTGTAGGCAGTCAAATCGAGCACCCCGTTGCCCGATAGCCCAATGACGATAACCTCACCGCCCCGAGCATCGGTTGTCGCGTAACGAAGGGCACCGGCGATGGCATGGGTCGATTCAGGTGCCGGAATGATGCCCTCGGCACGGGCGAAGGTGATGCCGGCACGAAAACAGTCCTTCTGCTCGATTGCGGTGGCACCGATTAGCCCCATGTGGACGGCATGGCTGAGCATTGGCGACATGCCGTGATAGCGCAGCCCGCTAGCATGGATGGCGGGCGGCACAAAATCGGCACCCAGCGTGTACATCTTCAGCTTGGGGGTCAGGCCGGCAACATCACCGAAGTCGTAGCGGTATTCGCCCTTGGTGATTGATGGACAGGCCGCAGGTTCGCAGGCCACGAAACGGGTTGTGGTCCCCTCGCGCAGATTCTGACCCAGCAGCGGGAACATCAGCCCTGCAGCATTCGAGCCGCCACCCGCGCAACCGAAGACCACATCAGCCTGCTCCTCACCGGCTTGTGTCAACTGGGCGAGCACTTCCTGGCCGATGACGCTCTGGTGCAGCATGACGTGGTTGAGCACCGACCCGAGAGCGTAGTTCGTCTTTGGGTCGCGCATAGCCACTTCGACCGCCTCCGAGATGGCCATGCCAAGGGAACCGGTGGTGTCCGGAAACTCAGCGCGCATGCGCCGTCCGGCCTCAGTCAATTCGGAGGGAGAGGCATGACAGCTCGATCCGTAGACCTCCATCTGCATGTGCCGGTAGGGCTTTTGCTCGTAAGAGGATCTCACCTGCCAAGTCTCAGACTCCAACCCGAACAGTGCGCAGGCGAAGGCCAAGGAGGCTCCCCATTGCCCGGCACCGGTCTCAGTGGTGAGCCGTTCGATGCCCTCCAGCTTGTTGAAATAGGCTTGTGGCACGGCCGAGTTTGGTTTGTGCGAACCCGTGGGCGACACGCCCTCATACTTGTAGTAGATCTTTGCCTTGGTACCGATGGCCCGCTCCAAGCGCTTGGCTCTGTGCAGTGGCGAGGGGCGCCACAGCGAGTAAACCTCACGCACTGCCTGCGGAATCTCGATGAATCGCTCGGTGGAGATCTCTTGGGTGATCAGCGACATCGGGAACAACGCGGCCAAGTCCTCTGGGATCAGCGGTTCATCGGTGGCCGGGTTGAGTGCCGGTGGCGTGGGTTCGGGAAAATCAGCATTCAGGTTGTACCAGTGGGTCGCGACCTGAGAGGGGACCTCAATGTCGATGGGCACAATGCCTGTTGTTGACTCGGTCACTTCGACTCCTTCTGGTGAATGGGTGGGTTTCCCGGGTAACCGAGCGTCGCCGCACCGGCCGCCGTCAGTCTAGCGAGGACCCTACCCGTCGAGGAGCGTATCAAAGCCGACGACAGGCAGCATCGCATTGATTCTCACGAGAACCGCTCAGCGCTGGATCTGCCAGGATCCATCGAGACGACGCCTCACCAGGCCACGGGCTTCCAACTCGGCCAATCCGGCCATCACCTCCTGGATACCCATGCATCGAATGACAGCCAGTTCCGCCGAGGTGACTCCCCCGCGGGCAGGCATCGCCTCACGAATGCCCGTCAACCGGGCATCCAACCCGTCAAGGGCTCTGGCGACTCCCCTGACCTCCAGCATAGGCGCGCGCCCCATCGGGGCAAGAACGGCCGCCACGTCCCGCGCATCGGTCACCAGCACCGCTTTGCCGTCCCTGATCATCTGATGGCATCCGGTCGAAGAGCTGGAATGCACCGAACCTGGAACCGCCATGACCGGTCGGGACAACTCGATGGCCCAGCTCGTGGTGTTCCTGGCCCCTGATCGCATCGCTGCCTCCACCACGACGACACCTTGGCCCAATGCCGCGATGAGCCTGTTGCGGGCCAGGAAATCCATGCGATGGCATCTCACCCCCGGCGCTGCCTCGGAGATCGCCACGTGTTCGGCGCGAATCGCCTCGAACAAGTTGTGGTTGCCCCGCGGATAGGGTTCGTCCAGCCCACCTGCGTAGACACCGATGGTCGTTCCTCCGGCCGCTATCGCCCCGCGGTGGGCGGCCGCATCAATTCCGTAGGCACCTCCGGAGATAATGACATGCGCCCCGAACTCCTGACCTGCTAGGCGATACGTCATGTCGGTGGCTATCGCCTCGCCATAGCGAGTCGCAGCACGAGCGCCAACGACAGCCACCCTAGGCCGACTGTCGATGAGCAGATAAGGATCGCCTGCAACCCACAGCCCCAGTGGCGCCCCGCCCATGTCGTTCACCTGATCACAGTTGTCTAGGTCGGACAGGACTGACGGGAAGCATTCGTCGCCGGGAATCAGGAACTCCAGGCCACAATTCTCGGCGCGCTGCGCAAGATCTTCTTCGTCGGTCTCAATAGCCCGCGCCGACCACGGTGTTCTTCCCCCGCCGTGTCTCAGAGCAGCCACTGCTTCGGGAGCCGGGTGTTCCTGGAGCAGCCCGACGAGGCGACGGTCTCCCGGTGTACAGACCGCCGACAGCACCGCCCGTGCCCGGTGTTCCTCATCCCAGACCGTCATGCTGCAGCCCTCCATTCATCTTGGCGCAGGCTGAGGGCACCGGCAAGATCTTCACGATCGGGGACCTGTCTGCCCGCAAGATCGGCCAGCGTCCACGCGAGCCTGACCACTTTGTCGTATCCCCGGGCACTCAGTCTGCCCTGCCTCATCGCATCGTCAAGAAGTTCAGTTCCTTGTGGTCGGGGCATACGACGCAGTACCGAACCTGGTACCTCCGCATTGGTGCGACATTTCACCGGGGTGAGTCTGACCGACATTCGTTCTCGGGCCTCGGCCACTCGCTGTGCAACGACGGCCGTCGGGTCTCCGGACAGTGAGTCGACGAGACCCGCCAGATTGGGCATCAGCCGCAGATGGATGTCGATCCGGTCGAGGATCGGGCCGCTGAGCCGGTCGTTGTAGCGACGAATGCTCATCGGCGCACAGGTGCATCGCCCACCTGGGACACCGCTCATCCCGCATGGACAGGGATTGGCCGCAAGAACTAGCTGAAACCGAGCCGGGTAGCGAACTTGAGCATTAGCCCGTGCGATCGTGACCTCACCGGTCTCCAGGGGCGTTCGCAACGCTTCCAGTACTCGGGGGCTGAACTCTGGCGCCTCGTCCAGAAAGAGCACTCCTCGATGGGCCAGGGAAATCGCCCCCGGAGATGCGACCCGGGAGCCGCCGCCGACCATGGCAGCCATCGATGCATTGTGGTGCGGGTTCGAGAAGGGCGGGGTGCGCACCAACCCACCGCCCACCTCAATGCCTGCCAAGGACCGGACCGCTGAGACCTCGAGAGCCGATTCATCGTCCAACGCTGGCAGCAAACCAGGAAGACGCTGGGCCAACATCGATTTGCCCACACCTGGTGCCCCATGCAAGAACACGTGATGACCGCCAGCCGCAGCAACCTCCAGCGCCCAGCAGGCTTCTGGTTGCCCCTTCACTTCGCACAGGTCACCAACCAGACGCTGTGCCGGAACATCGACCGTATCCTGCGGCATGGACCTTGCCAGGACGGGACGACCATGCAGCACCTCAACCAGATCGGCGAGATCGGCCACCGGCCACACGGTCACTCCCTCCACGAGACTGGCCTCGCGGTACTGCACTGCCGGTACCACGGCGGTGTCAAAACCCACCCGCCGAGCAGCAAGAACTCCTGGCAAGATTCCCCGCACCGGTCTGGTGCATCCGTCAAGACCCAGTTCTCCCATGAACACACACCGCCGACCCACATCGCCAGGAGCTTTCTCGTCGGCCATAAGCACCGCAGCAACGATCGCCAAATCGTAATGTGAACCAGATTTCGGCAGCCAAGCCGGAGTGAGGTTGATGGTGAGTAGCTGGGAAGGCCAGCCGAGACCTGCCCCGGCAAATGCGGCACGACATCTGTCGCGGGCCTCGTAGAGGGCGGTATCAGGAAGCCCAACCATCACTACCCGCGGCAAGCCACTGGTGATGGAAGCCTCGACCTCCACCGGGCGAGCATCCATCCCGAGCAGGGCAACAGACCAAGCCGATGATGTGGTCATGCGACACCCGCCAGATGGGTCATGTTGGCAGCCAGACCAGGGCGCTTGAGTATCCCGATGGCGTCCACCCGCAGGTCGGATAGTTCCAGCCCGCATTCCGAACGCCACCGGCAAGCCAGACGTCGCAGCCGCGCAATCTTCGCCGAGGTAATGGCCTCCAGGGGATCTCCGTATCCGACACCGTGGCGGGTCTTGACCTCAATGATGACCCCGATGGGTGGCGATCCGTGCACCGGCTCAAGGGCCACCAGATCAATCTCCCCCGCACTACAACGCCAGTTGCGCTCCACAATTTGCCAGCCGAGCCGCTCAAGGTACTCTGCGGCGAGATCTTCTCCCCATGTTCCGAACGACTTGCCCATCTCGTCGACCTCCTTCGTCGAGGAGATATATGGGCGGTATGGGTGAAAACGTTCAGGTTATCCACAACAGGTCATCTCGGGACCGGATGAATCACTCCCGGTCCGGGACCTCCAATTCGCGGTGCTGGATTTCCTCAATGGACACATCCCGGAAGGTCAGTACCTTGGCCGACTTCACGAAACGAGCGGGACGGTACATGTCCCATACCCAAGCATCCCCCATGGACACTTCGTAGTAGACGTCTCCGCCCTCGGTGCGCACCTTGAGATCGACCGCATTACAGAGGTAGAAGCGTCGTTCCGTCTCCACTGCGTAGGTGAAGATATCGACGACGTCCTTGTACTCGCGGTACAGGTCGAGTTCAAGCCTGGCCTCGTAGGCCTCGAGATCATCGGCGCTCATGATGGCTCAACTCTAGCCGCTCGGCGCACGTTGTCGTACGACATGCGGTGGATCGGGGTGGGGCCCAGGGATTCAAGGGCCTTCTGGTGGGCCGCGGTGGCATACCCTTTGTGCACGGCAAAACCGTAACCAGGCCACTGCCGGTCCTGGTCAATCATCCAGCGGTCCCTGGTCACCTTCGCAAGGATCGATGCCGCGCTGACGCAGGCTGCGACTTGGTCACCCTTCCAGATCGCGAGCCCAGGAACATCAAGTCCGGTGACAGGAAAACCATCGGTGATAACGAAAGAGGGTCTAGGTTCTAGCCTGAGCAGGACCCTGCGCAACCCCTGCACATCGGCTTCCTGCATCCCTAGCTCATCGCATTCCTGGTTGGTGATGAACACCACCGACCAAGCGATCGCCGATTCAATGATCCGGTCATGAAGTCGTTCACGGGTTGCGACACTCAGCTTCTTCGAATCGTCCAGTCCCTCAATAGGATGTTCTGGGTCCAAAATCACTGCCGCCGCGACGAGCGGGCCTGCACAGGCACCCCGCCCCGCCTCATCGGCGCCGGCCACCAGGGAAAAACCCGCCTGAACAAGGGCACGTTCGTATCCGTGAGCTCCTGGGCCGGGTCTAATGCTCATCGCGAGCAGGTTCCCTCCCCGAGGACGGGAGTGGCCGGGGCCTCTCCTGCGTCGGGGACCCCGGCGAAGCCGGATGGGGTCTTCAAAGTGGTCATCCTGTCAAATGGCAGGATGATTGCCTTGACCGGGCCAACGACGTTGTCGGTCGGCACAAAGCCCATCGAACCTGGTGGGCTGCCGCTGACCGGCGTCTGACACAAGTGAAGCCGAGAATCCCCGGAACGGTCTCGATGGTCCCCCATGACGAATAAGGAATTGACTGGGACGATGACATCGAAGGGCGTGTCCGAGGGATCGACCATTGTTCCGGTGGAATCGGTATAGAGATATTCCTCGACGAGTTCAACGTCGTTGATGGTGATGTTCCCATTCTGATTGCAGCACACGACATGATCACCAGGCAGCCCGATGATGCGCTTCACCAAGTATCCCTTCGAGGAATCCGGCAACAGGCCGATCCTTTCCAAGGCACCACGCAGGGCATTGGTCTGAGCCGGTTGGGGACCCATCCACTGGCCGTTCGGATCCTCGAAGACGATAACGTCGCCACGTTGGTGGTCAACCATCCGCATTGCGGTGATCCGGTCACCCTGTTTGAGGGTGTTCTCCATGGACCCACTGGGCACCTCGAAGATCTGGAAGACGAAAATCCGCAACAGAGCAGTCAGGACCAAGGCTATGACCCCCGCGATGGCAACCTCACCGACGAACCCCAATCCACTACGCAGCGGACCTCTCTTACGGGAGCTGGGGGTTGTCATCTCCTGGTCTTCGCTCATCCGTCCTCCTTCGCGCCCGGCCAATCTTACGTCTTGGTCCACACATAAACCGGGCCCCGGCGCCGTGATGGCAACCGGAGCCCGACCCTGCGTGCGGCGATCAGCGACGCTCCTTGATCTTGGCGGCCTTTCCGTGCAGCCCGCGCAGGTAGTACAGCTTGGCGCGACGCACATCACCACGACGCTCGACTTCGATCTTCTCGATGATCGGCGAGTGCAGCGGGAAAGTACGCTCCACCCCGGTGCCGTAGGACACCTTGCGGACGGTGAAGGCCTCGGAGACACCGGACCCGTTGCGGGCGATCACCACACCGGCAAATACCTGGATACGGGACTTGTTGCCCTCGACAACGCGTACGTGCACCCGCACGGAATCGCCAGGACGGAACTCCGGAACCTCGGCACGGTAGGAGGCCTTGCCGAGTTCGGCGATAACAGGATTCATGTCAGTTCCTCGTCAGTGCCACAGGTCACCTCGGGTCGGTGTCGGTCAAATGGCCCAGCCCCGGACGATCCCCCTGTGGCAGGAACCGGAACAGAGCAACTTGGTAAGTATGCCATACGATGCCCGGCCAAGTCGATTCCGGAATTGCCAAGCACAGCAATGGGGCGGCAGCTCACGTGCCACCGCCCCATTGGCTCTCGATCGATCAACCGAAGAAACCATCCTTACGGAACAGCGACGAGACGAGGTCGCGGTTCAACTGCGAGATCGAGGCCAGCGGAATGCCCTTGGGGCAGACCGCTGCACACTCACCGATATTGGTGCAACCACCGAAACCTTCGGCGTCGTGCTGCCCAATCATCGTCTCAACACGGCGGTATCGTTCAGGCTGGCCCTGCGGAAGGTTGCCCAAGTGGGAGATCTTCGCAGAGGTAAACAGCATCGCCGACCCATTCGGGCAGGCAGCCACGCATGCACCACAGCCAATGCAGGTCGCGTTATCGAAGGCGGTGTCGGCCTTCAACTTCGGCGCCGGCACGGAGTGGGCATCGGGGGCTGCACCGGTGTTCACCGAGATGAAACCACCGGATGCGATTACGCGGTCCAGAGCAGTACGGTCAACCACAAGGTCCTTGATCACCGGGAAGGCCTTCGCCTTCCATGGTTCGATAACGATGGTGTCGCCATCGTTGAAGGACCGCATGTGCAACTGGCAGGTGGTCGTGGGCACCGGCGAGTTGCCGCGACCGTGCGGGGTACCGTTGATCACGACACCGCATGTACCACAGATACCCTCACGACAGTCGGAGTCAAAGGCCACCGGCTCAATGCCGGCGACGGTCAGCTCCTCGTTCAGCTGGTCCAGCATCTCCAAGAAACTCATGTCCTCAGCGATGTTGTCGATCTGGTAGTCGACCAGCTTGCCATTCGAAGCGCCAGCGTCCTGACGCCAAACCCTCAATGTCAGTTTCACTTGTAACTCCGTTGCTTGAGCTCGATGGCCTTGTAGACGAGTGGTTCCTTGTGCAGCACGGGTTTGGAATCCTCACCGGTCCACTCCCAGGCCGCGACATAGGCGAACTGGTCATCGTGACGCAGGGCCTCGCCCTCCTCGGTCTGGTGCTCTGTACGGAAATGACCGCCACAGGACTCGCGACGATGCAGGGCATCAATGCACATCAATTCGCCCAGCTCGAAGAAGTCGATCAGCCGACCGGCACGCTCCAAGGTCTGGTTGAAGTCCTCGGCTTCGCCGGTGACCTTCACGTCACGCCAGAACTCGGCCTTCAACTCGCGGATGAGGCCAATGGCTTTCTTCAAACCGGCCTCGGTGCGAGCCATGCCGCAATATTCCCACATGATGTGACCGAGCTCCTTGTGGAAAGAGTCGACGGTGCGCTCGCCCTTAACCGCCAAGAGCTTCTCGATACGAGCCTTCACATCATTCACTGCTTCGACGACAGCGGGATCATTGTCAGGGAGCTTGCCATCATGGTGCGAGGCAAGATAATCGTTGATCGTGTTCGGCAGCACGAAGTAGCCGTCGGCCAGACCCTGCATCAGAGCCGAAGCCCCCAAACGGTTCGCGCCATGATCGGAGAAGTTCGCCTCACCGGCCACGTACAGGCCTGGAATCGTGGTCTCCAAGTCGTAGTCGACCCACACGCCACCCATGGTGTAGTGCACCGCTGGGTAGATACGCATCGGAACCTCGTAGGGATCCTCCGCGGTGATCTGCTTGTACATATCGAAGAGGTTGCCGTACTTGGCCTCGACCCCCTTCTTGCCCAGACGATTGATCGCATCCGAGAAATCGAGATAAACACCACGACGCACCTTGCGGTCGTTGCCATTCTCGTCCTTCTCAATGACGACCGGGCCGACGCCGCGTCCCTCGTCGCACATATTCTTCGCCTGACGTGATGCGATGTCGCGAGGAACCAGGTTGCCGAAGGCGGGGTAGATCCGCTCCAAGTAGTAGTCACGGTCCTCCTCGGGAATGTCCCGGGGATCTTTGTCGCAATCTTCAGCCTTCTTAGGCACCCAAATGCGGCCGTCATTGCGCAACGACTCCGACATCAGAGTCAGCTTCGACTGGTTCGTCCCATGTTGCGGGATACAGGTCGGATGGATCTGCGTGAAGCACGGGTTGGCGAAGTAGGCACCCTTGCGGTGAGCCCGCCAAGTGGCGGTCACATTGCAGCCCATGGCATTGGTCGACAGGAAGAAGACGTTGCCGTATCCGCCAGTGGCCAGAATCACCGCATCGGCGGTGTAAGCCTCGACCTTACCGGTCACCATGTCACGAGCGACGATGCCACGTGCCCGACCGTCCTTGGTGATGACCTCCATCATCTCGTGACGGGCGAACATCTGGACGGTTCCCGCGCCAACCTGGCGTTCCAAAGCCTGGTAGGCACCGATCAACAGTTGTTGACCAGTCTGACCACGTGCATAGAAGGTGCGTTGCACCTGCACGCCACCGAAGGAACGGGTATCCAAGAGGCCGCCGTACTCACGGGCGAAGGGAACTCCCTGGGCCACACACTGGTCGATGATCCCCGCGGAGACCTCGGCCAGACGGTGGACGTTGGTCTCCCGGGCGCGGTAGTCGCCACCCTTCACAGTGTCATAGAACAGCCGGTAGACCGAGTCGTTGTCGTTCTTGTAGTTCTTCGCCGCATTGATGCCGCCCTGGGCCGCGATCGAGTGGGCACGGCGGGGCGAATCCTGATAGCAGAAGTTGAGAACGTTGTAGCCCGCTTCACCCAGCGATGCGGCAGCCGCGCCACCCGCCAAGCCGGTACCGACGACGATAATGGTGATCTTGCGCCGGTTGGCAGGGTTCACCAGGCTGGCCCGGAATTGACGGTCAGGCCACACCTTGTCAATGGGCAGCGAGGTGTCAGCCTTGGTATCACGGATCTCCGTGCCGACCGAGTAGAACTCGGCATCCCCAGCAGGAGCGTTGTTGGTCAGGGTCTCAGTCATCAGAGCGTCACCAATCCGATCGCGATGGACAGCGGGGCAGCCATGAAGCCGAAGAAGACCAGGAAGGCCACTATCACGGAACAGACCTTGATGAGCTTCTCCGAGTAAGCTCCGGTCCGGGCTCCGATGGTGCACAGTGCCGAGTAGAAGCCGTGGTACACGTGGATGCACACGGCGAGCATCCACACCGCATAGGCAGCCACGACGACCGGGGTCTGGAAGGCGAGGACCACGCGCTCGTGGGGAGCAACAGTGGTGACTCCTTCCGGGTAGCTCACCCGAATGATCTCGCAGGTGAACTGCAGCAGGTGGGCAATCACACCGAAGACGATGATGATGCCCGACCAGATCATGGTGCGCGCCGCAAAGGAGCCGGCCAGGTAGCGCTGCTTGAGGTAGCGAGCGCCGGAGACGCCCGACCCCTTGTTCCGGAAGGTCAACTTGATCGCTGCCTCAATGTGGATGAAGGCCGCAGCCAGCATAAACAAGCGAAACAGCGTCAGAAAGAATTTCTCGGGAAGGATCGGATACAGGAAGGTACGCAACGAGTGCGAGTATTCATCAAACTCCTCGAACCCAACATTAGGAATCAGGAGCTTGGCATTGCCGAACAGGTGCATCATCAAGAACAGCACGATGATCAGACCACTGATCGACATGAGCACCTTGCGTGCCACCGTCGAACGCGCTGCCCGTTGGTGCGGGGTCCGGCTCGGATCACGAGTTGTCAGTTGGGTTGCCACGACCAGCACTCTATCGCCGGTGGTCATACCAACGTCGTACACCCCACCCTTAATTCAAGGTAGGTATCCCTAAGTGAGCAAGTCAGGTCGTCTTACCCTGGTCAGATGCTGGCTCTGCTGCCGTCGCCACCCGGCAATTCTGGTGTGGTGACCGCTGAGTAGGACTTCCGGCACTTCCAGGCCTCGCCACACGGCAGGCTTGGTGTAGACAGGAGCCTCCAGGAGATGACCGGTTCCTGCTGCATGGGATTCTTCGACCAATGAGTCCGGGTTGCCGATGACGCCCGGGACTAGCCTGGCAACTGCCTCAATGATCGCCATGGCAGCCACTTCCCCACCATTCAGCACGTAGTCTCCCAGGGAGATCTCACGCACCTCGTAGTCGGCGGCGGCCCATTCGGCAACGCGATGATCAATTCCCTCGTAACGCCCGCAGGCGAAGACGAGATCGCTGCATGCGGAGAGTTCCTGGGCCGTCTGTTGAGTGAAACTGTGTCCCGAAGGAGTGGGTATCACCAGCACCGGGCGGTCTGGCACTGGTTGCTGTTCGCGTGCGGCCCGAATGCTTGCGGTCATTGCATCCAAGGCCTCACCCCAGGGTTCCGGCTTCATCACCATTCCCGCTCCCCCACCGTAGGGGGTGTCGTCGACAGTGCGATGCCGGTCGTGTGTCCAGTCCCGCAGATCGTGGGCATCTATGGTCAGCAACCCGTCGGTGACCGCCTTGCCGATGAGGGACAGACGAAGAGCCTCGAAGTAGTCCGGGAAGATCGATACGATGTTGATCCGCATCACTGCGTCATCTCCTCTAGCAACCCACCGACATCGGCTAGTTGCAGCCACCCGCCCGTCAGGTTGATCACCGGAACCAACGCTGAGACGAAGGGCACGAGTCGTGGAGTTCCCTCAACATCGACCACCAGAAGGTCCTGGGCCGCCCCGTGGATCACCTCGCTCACCACCCCACCCAAACTGCCGTCAGCACGCAGCACTCGCAGCCCGATCAGCTGCCTGTCGTAGTATTCCTCATCCCCCTCGGGGCTCTCGTCGGCAGGGACATTGGCGAACAGCTCGACACCAGTGAGCGTCTGGGCCTCGGTGCGGTCGTCCACCGAGACGAAATGCACCTGCCAGCGACCGGAGACATTGCGCGCAGCAGCGATCTCTAGGACCCGGCCAGTAGAGGTGCGCACCTGCTGGCCGGGTACGAAACGCCGTTCGGGTTCGTCGGTGCGGATAGTGAGGGTCACATCCCCTCGCACCCCATGGGCACGTCCGACGACGGCCACCAGCACCTCAACGGTTGATGACATCATTCCTCCACGGGTGACAAACACCGAGCGCCCCACCGCAATGGTGGGGCGCTCGGTTGACGGATCAGTGGCGAGACCGTGACGGACGATCGACATCGACGAAGTCGACTCGGACCCGCTCGTTCCCTGCCAGCGCGCCGATGACGGTGCGCAATGCAGTTGCGGTGCGCCCCTTGCGGCCAATTACCTTGCCGACATCCGAGGGATCCGTGCGGACCTCCAGGACCCGACCGCTGCGCAACTGCTTGTCACGAACCTGGACCTCGTCGGGGTTCGAGACAAGTCCCTGCACCAGGTGTTCGAGTGCCTCAGAGAGCATCAGGCCTCCTCAGCCTCATGAGCCCCGGTCTCATCAACCGGAGTCTCCTCCGGCGCCTCGGTCTTTTCAGCCTCGAGTTGCTTGCGCTTGCGCGAGGAAATGGCCTCGCTCCTTGGCTCACCGTCAGCCTCGGCCAGTGCCGCGTTGAAGCGGGCGAGTTTGTCGACGGGCTCGGGCTGCGGATCGATACCCGAAGGGGAGTCGATGCCGGTGAACTTCTGCCAGTCACCAGTACGCTTCAACAGGGCGACGACCGCCTCGGTCGGCTGGGCGCCGACACCGAGCCAGTACTGCACGCGCTCGGAGTCGATGCGGATGACCGAGGGGTCATTCTTCGGATGGTAGATACCGATCTCCTCGATGGCCTGGCCATCGCGCTTAGCGCGAGAATCGATAACGACCACGCGGTAGTGCGGGGAACGGATCTTGCCGAGACGCTTCAGACGAATCTTGGTTGCCACTTGAGTGGTTTCTCCTGTACGAGTTCCGGGATGATCCCGGTTAGTTCGGGGCCCATCCTCGACGTGTGGGGCACGCCAACTATTGGCCATGGACAGCGTCGCCAGTGATGAGAGGGCACCTGGACGCCAGACGCCCCATCATTGTGCCAGATCACCACCGCGTTGCGAAACCGGGACACGTGCTCATCCGTGGATCTGAATACCATCGGTAGAGATAGTGAACCTGCTCCCGGTGGTCTTCGACCGGCAGGTGATCCCCTCCGGGGCGGATGCACAGACACCGTCCCAGGCCGCCAGCTCACTGCCGTAGTCCAGGACCATTCCTGGCTGTTCGGTGACGTAGTTGCCCTGGGTAGTACATTCCGCGCTGATCGGCGTCTGGGGCGACCACGCGACCCAGGCGGCTCGCACCCTAGGGTTTGTGCCGCACTGTTCCATACCGGCCACCGGGACCTTCGACTGACAGCCCACGGAGCCCTCAGTGATCCCGCACAGGAAATTGCCAGAGGGCGAGACGAAATAGTAACCCTGCCCAGCACCTCCCGTGTTCCAGTAGGCCTTCTCGTTGTAGACCCTGGTGGGAGCGGAAGCCGGATCGGTGTGATCAGAGTCAGCGCTGGGGCCACTCGACGGGGATTCCGGAGTACTCGCCGTGGTGTCCGCCGGTATCGGCTCAGTGATGGACTCGGAGGGTTGGGCCGAGAGTGACGAGGTCGGTGAATTGGAGGTGACCGAGGGGATGGAGGTTTGAGCGGTACCGGAATTGTGGGGATCGACTGCTCGGATCGGACCCTTCTCCCGGGTCATCAGCGCGACACCCATGCCAATGACCAGCAGGGACAGGATGACAACGACGATGATCAGGGGGCGTCGGGGGTTATCGGATGGGGTATTCATGATCGTCTCCTCGATGAGCTCGGGATCGTATGCGGGAGCCGGAACACGCGACAGCAGATCGGCCAGATCCTTCTCGAAGTCATCCATGACCTGCTCCTTCGTGTGCCTTCCTCAATCTCGCGACGGCTCGGGAGGCCGTCGATTTGATGGTTCCCGCTGGCAGCGACAACGACGCCGCGACTTCATCGTTTGTCAATCCCCAGTAGTAGCGGGCGACGATCACCTGTCGTTCGCGCTCCGACAACATCGATAGGTGTTGCAGGATCTCGTTGCGGTCATCAACCTGCCCGGTGGGATCACCGGACGAGGTCTTGACATCCAGGTAGACCGAGTCGGTTGGGACCGGCGTGCGTCCGGCCTTGCGCCATTGGTCGTTGCGGGCATTCACCATCACGGTGCGGGCATATCCGAGTGCCGTTTCCGGTCTGATCCTGTCCCACGAACGCCACAGACGTTCAAAGGTCTCCTGGATCAGATCGTCGACATCCGATGGATTTCCGCTGAGCAGGACGGCAGAACGCGCCAGGTCGCCCCAATGGATCTGGGCGAACCTCCTGAACTCGTCTGCACTCCTGCTGTTCACACCCATCAATACGTTTCTCGGTCATGAATGGTTGCATCCATGACCGAGAAACTATCCGCGGATGGGGTCGAGTTGCCCGGACAGCCCAGCTCACCGGTGAGGTAGTGCTGGACCACGGGTGCCACGAGAGCGGCCACATCCTCCCCCTAGGAAGGCCCAGGCGACAATGCACATGACCACCGATTGCCCCGCGGCCGCGCAGGCAAACCCTGCGGCATAGCCGCACAGCAGGTCGGCGCGATGCAAGCGAGTGGTCCACAACCTCTCAAGTGCCCCGTTCATCCGTTCCCGCTGCATCGAGATCGAGGTGACCAGGAACATCACCATCATCGGCAGTACCCCGAGAAGGGTCAACGCAATGTGGGGAATACTCCGTCGCCACTAGGCGGGGTCGGAACATCCACGTACACGAAGTACAGCAGCACGAGCAGCACCGCAGGAACCGCCAGCATCAGCATTATCGTGCGGCAATCGGCCACCATCTGCCGCAGGACTCGCACGGTGGTCGCCCACCAGGTCAGCAGATTCACCGCGACGCCTCCTCATCGGCCCGAACCAGGGTCAGATGGGCCCGGTCCGGGTTGTGTTCCCCGGTATTGGCGAGCAAGTCCTCGGGAGTAGTCACCATCAAGATCCTTCCCTGACGCATCAACACCAACCGATCACAGCGCAGAGCCTCATCCATCACGTGGCTGGAGACCATCAGCGTGCTGCCAGAATCGGCGAGCCGACGGAAGGCAGACCACAGCTGTTCCCTGGTCAGCGGGTCCAGCCCAACGGTCGGCTCGTCGAGAACGAGCAGTTCCGGATCTCCCACCAAGGCACAGGCCAGTGAGGCCCGCCCCGCCTGGCCACCAGACATGGCGCTCACCCGGCGCTCCAGCAGATCACCCAGTCCCACTCGTTCGGCAATCTCTCCCACCGAGCGCGGATCGGCTCGCATCAAGCGGCAGTAGTACTCCAGATTCGCCCGTAGGCTCAGGTCCACGTAGACAGAGGGCTGTTGTGTCACATAGCCGACCCGGCCTCTCAGCCGCGCATCTCCGGCCACGTGTCCCAGGACGTGCACTTCGCTGTACCCCGACGATGGCCCGCATCAAGGTCGTCTTTCCACACCCCGAGGGCCCGAGCAGTCTTACGATCTGCCCGGCAGGGATGTCCATGTTGATGCCACAGAGCACCCGGTTGCCGCCGCGGACCACCTCGAGTCCGCGGACACTCACCACGATGTCCTGTTCATCGCATGATGAATTGATCATTCGATGGACATCAGACAGCACACATCCGCCGCACAAGGATGCCAAATCACGAGCCGATGACATCGCACTACTTGCCAGGGCCGTATACGTGAAAACGGGCACGACGGTGCCACCCGAGGCGATGGGTCTCAGCGGGAGACAGGCTCCCCGCGCAGCACCACTAGAGCCGGATCATGCAGGGTGGACAGTTCCTGCCGGGGGTCAACGAACCAGCAGACCAGGTCGGCAGGTGCCCCCTCGACGAGATTCTGGGCGCCGAGCCAGGTGCGAGCATCCCAGCCGATCGCCCCCAGGGCGAAGTCGTTGCCACCAAGTTCGGCCAGCATCTGGGCCTCCTGGGCCACCCGCCCGTGTCCCAGGGTGCCCCCGGCATCGGTGCCGCAGTAGATCTGTACCCCGGCCTCGCGTGCCCTGCCCAGGGTGTCCAGACGACGAGCGTGCAGGTCACGCATATGCGCAGCATAGGTGGGGAATCTCTCGGCTCCTGCAGCTGCGAATTTCGGGAAATTCACCAAATTGGTCATGGTGGGGACCAAGGCAACATCATTGGCGGCCATCATTTCGATGACCTCGTCGCTCATGCCAGTGCCGTGCTCAATGCAGTCGATTCCCGCCGCAACCAACTCGGCTACGGACTGCTCAGCGAAACAGTGGGCAGTAACCCGGGCACCGACGGCATGGACGGCATTGATCGCCTGCTTGGCGATCTCAGCAGGCCACAGGGGGGCGAGATCACCCACCTCACGATCGATCCAGTCACCAACCAGCTTGACCCAGCCATCGCCGCTATGGGCCTGGCGGGAGACCTCCTCTACCATCTCACTGGGGTCGATCTCGATTGCGAAATTGCGGATATAGCGCTTGGGGCGGGCGATGTGACGCCCAGCTCGGATGATCCGCGGCAGATCGGCACGCTCGTCGATCCAGTGGGTATCGGCGGGAGCACCTGCGTCGCGCACCAGCAGCACCCCGGAGTTGCGGTCGATGATCGCCTGAGCCTCGGCCGTTGCATGATCCACTGCCCCGCTGGCCCCCAGGCCGATATGACAGTGGGCATCGACGAGCCCAGGGGTGATCCACACGCCGGTGGTGAGAGTCTGCGCCCCGGCCACGGGCTCGAAGGTGATCACTCCGTCGTGGATCCACAGATCCCGCCGCTCGCCATCGGGCAAGACAACACCGTTGAGATGCCAGGTACCCATCGCGCCTCCGTCTCAGAACCCTCGGGGTCCACGATTCTGCTGATCGAGCATGGCCTGCAGGTTGCCGGGTAGCTCGAATTTTTCCATTGCCGCCGCCAACTCGGTCGGATCGGTGGGTAGCGGGTGGCCTTCGACCTGCTTGGACTGGCTCTGGGCCGCGAGTTGGGCCGCACGCTTGGCAGGGTTACCCGAGACCTTGCGCCCGCCCTTGCCCTTCTTGGCATTCTGCTTGGCCTGCTTCTTTCCGCCGCCGAATCCAGGAGCACCCGGCATCCTGCCGTGGCCCATCATCTGACCCATCGATTCCATCATCTTGCGAGCCTCGACGAAACGGTTCACCAGATCGTTAACCTCATGCACCTCGACACCGGCGCCCTTGGCGATTCGGGCCCGGCGCGAACCATTGAGGATCGACACATCCGCCCGTTCCGCGGGAGTCATCGAATAAATGATCGCCTCAATGTGGTCGACCTGCTTCTCGTCGATGTCGCCGATCGCCCCCATCTGGGATGCCCCGGGCAACATGCCGAAAACCTTGGACAGCGGCCCCATACGGCGCAACTGCTTCATCTGGGCAAGGAAATCGTCGAGACCGAATTGGTTGCGCCCGGCAAGTAATTTCTCGCTGGCCGCACGGGTCATCTCCTGGTCGAAGGTCTTCTCGGCCTGCTCAATGAGGGTAAGCATGTCGCCCATGCCCAAGATCCGCGATGCCATCCGATCAGGATGGAAAACATCGAAATCGGAGATCTTCTCGCCATTGGATGCGAACATGATCGGCTTGCCGATGACATTGGCGATAGACAGCGCCGCACCACCACGGGCGTCACCGTCAAGTTTGGTGAGCACCACCCCGTCAATGCCGACTCCTTGTTCGAAGGCCAAGGCGGTGTTCACCGCGTCCTGACCGATCATCGCGTCGACGACAAATAGAGTCTCGTCGGGAGAGGTGAGCTGCTTGATCCGGGAGGCTTGGGCCATCATCTCCTCATCAACGCCCAAGCGACCCGCGGTGTCAATGACCACGACGTCGAAGAGATGGCGTCTGGCATGGTCGAGGGAATCCTTGGCCACTTGGATCGGATCGCCCACTCCGTTGCCAGGCTGGGGGGCAAAAATGCCGACCCTGGCCCGTTCGGCCATCACGGTCAGTTGCTGGACGGCATTGGGGCGCTGCAGGTCGGCGGCGACGAGCAGCGGGGAATGGCCCTGTTCCTTCAGCCATGCACCGAGCTTGCCCGCCAAGGTGGTCTTGCCTGCGCCCTGTAGACCGGCAAGCATGATCACGGTCGGGGGCTGCTTGGCGAACCGGATGTGGCGGGCCTCACCGCCCAGAATGGCGATGAGTTCCTCGTTGACGATCTTGATGACCTGCTGGGAGGGGTTGAGGGCCTTCGATACCTCGGTGCCGCGCGCCTTGGTCTTGATCGCAGCAACAAACTGCTTGACCACAGCCAGGTTCACATCTGCCTCGAGCAGCGCGATGCGGATCTCGCGGGCAGTCGCGTCGATGTCCGCCTCGGTGAGGCGTCCCTTCGAACGCAGGGACTTGAAGGTCGCGGACAGGCGGTCTTGCAGGGTGTCGAACACAGGGATCCTTCAACGATGGGTCGATGGTCTGTGTCAACGATACCGCGTGGTCATCACACCCACCCCATCAGCACAAACCACCGCGAACGACGACACCTGCCGCCATCGGGCACCAGATGTCACCCAGCCGGGAATTCAGTCGCCAAGCAGGCCATCGACGAAGTTCTCCACGTCGAAGGGGGCAAGGTCGTCGGCACCCTCCCCCAGTCCGATGAATTTGACCGGAACACCCAGTTCCCGCTGCACTTGGACGACGATGCCGCCCTTGGCTGATCCATCGAGTTTGGTGAGCACAATGCCGGACACGTCGACTACCTCCGCGAAGATGCGAGCCTGAGCTAGCCCGTTCTGTCCGGTGGTTGCATCGAGCACCAGCAGTACCTCGGAAACCGGGGCCTGCTTCTCGATCACCCGCTTCACCTTGCCCAGTTCATCCATCAGACCGACCTTGTTGTGCAGTCGTCCAGCGGTGTCGACAAGCACCACATCAACACTCTCGGCGACACCGGCCTCGACGGCGGAGAAAGCCACCGATGCGGGATCGGCACCTTCCTGGGCCGAGACGGTGCGTACCCCGACCCGTTCGCCCCAAGTAGTCAGCTGCTCGGCGGCAGCGGCACGGAAGGTATCGGCAGCACCGAAAATGACCGACTTCCCATCGGAAACCAACACTCTTCCGAGTTTGCCGACGGTGGTCGTCTTGCCGGTGCCGTTGACCCCAACCATCATCACCACGGCAGGCTTGCCCTCGGGATGGTCCAAATTCAGCGAGCGATCAAGTTCCGGGTCGACCAAGCGCACCAGTTCGACGCGCAGCCGAGCCTTCACCTGCTCGGGATCATCAACCCCATCGATGGCCATCTGCTTGCGCAGAGCGGTGACCAGTTCGGTCGTCGGCCCCACCCCCAGATCGGAGGTGATGAGGGTCATCTCAAAATCATCCCAAGTCTCCTCATCGATCCTGTCACTGGACAGCAGGTCAGCCAGTGCCCTGGCCAAAGCGTTATTGGAGGAGGCAAGACGTTGACGCAGACGAACAAAACGTGACTCTGCTGCCTCAGGGCTCTCCAGCTCCGCGCCCTGTGGCTCACCCACCTCATCAGCCGTAATCTCCTCGTGGGTCTCGGCCTCCTCTTGGACGGTGGGGCTGGGTTCCGAGTCGGGAGCAGGGAGGATTTCATCGGTGGGGGCCGCGGGTACCTCGGGAGTCCGCACCGCAGTGACTTGCTTGCGGCGTGATCCGATGACGATCGATCCGACGGCCACACCCATCACCAGGACAATGCCGATGATGACTATCCAGAAAGTCCATTCCACGCCGCCATCCTACGTGGCGACACCGCCAAGTGAGCGGATCTCAGTTGGACGTACGCTGAGAGATCACCCGGGAGACCCCGTCACCACGCATGGTCACCCCGTAGAGGGCATCAGCGACCTCCATGGTTCGTTTGTGGTGGGTGATGATCAACAGCTGGGAAGAGCGCCGCAGGTCCTTGTAGATCCCGAGCAAACGTCCCAAGTTGACATCATCGAGAGCCGCCTCCACCTCGTCCAGGATGTAGAAAGGCGAGGGACGTGCGATAAACAGGGAAATGAGGAAGGCGACCGCTACCAGCGAGCGCTCCCCCCCGGACAGCAGGGAAAGCCGCTTCACCTTCTTACCCGCGGGTCTCGCCTCAACATCAATGCCGGTAGTCAGCAGATCATCGGGGTCGGTGAGTACCAGGCGTCCCTCGCCTCCGGGAAAAAGTCTGGCGAAAACCTCCCCGAAGGCCTGCTCAACATCGAGATAAGCTGCGGCGAAGACTTCCTGTACCCTCTCGTCCACCTCATCGATGATGTCTAGCAGATCCTTGCGAGTGGTGCGGAGATCTTCCAATTGGGTGGACAAGAAATCGTGGCGCTCGGTCATCGCCTCGAACTCCTCCAGAGCCAAAGGATTCACCTTGCCCAACGCATCCAGATTGCGGGTGGCAGCGCGCAACCGCTTCTCCTGTTCAGTACGCACGAAGGGAATCGGTTCCGGCACTTGGTCGTCCGAGGGACCGATCGCGCTCCCGTCCGGATGGGCCAGCACCGGGATAGGCACCTCGGGGCCGTAGTCGGCGACCAAGGTGTCGGCATCCATCGCCATCTCCTCCATCGCCCGGGTACGCAGCGCATCCAACTTCATGGTCAGTTCCAAGCGATTCAACTGATCTTGGTGTTCTCCCGACAAGATCTGCTCCAGCATCGCCGATTTTTCCCTGACAGCAGCCCGGTGATGACCGAGTTCAGCCTCCATCCGGGAACGCTGTTCCTCCAAACTGCTCCGATGTTCGTCAGCCCGGGCGCGAGCAATCACGACCTGATCGGCGAGCCAGCGGGCACCGGTGTTGACCGCCCGGGCGATGCGGGCCTCGCGACGCATCCGTTCCGCGTGCGCGGCCGCCCGAGCCCGGGCAGCCCGTTCGTTGGCTGCGGCACGACGCAGAGAATCAGCCCGCCCGGCCAAGGAGCGCTGACGTTCCTGGGCGGTACGCAGAGCCAGTCGAGATTCCATTTCCGTGGCTCGGGCGGCCCGGGCGATGACCACTGCCCGGTCTCGTTCGCCGGGATCCGGATCGGCGATGCCGGTATCCCGTTCTGCGGCGGCCAGCCGCTCGAGCAGTCCAGCGAGCACCGTCTCGTTCTCGGCGATACCCTTCTCGGCGGCTGCTATGGCCTGCTCCGCACGTTGCGCCTCATCACGGGCGGCGGTGCCGACCTGGCCGAGCCCGCCAAGCTCATCTGCCAGAGCGCTCATCCGCGCATCGGATGCGTGGAGCGCTTCAAGGGATTCATCAAGACGCTGGGCAGCCCCTGCGACGCGATTCTCCAGTTCATTGGCCTTGGATTCCAGAAGCTGGATGCGGTGCTCGGCAGCCTCCAGTTCCGAGCGTGCGGTTTCGATCGTGGCGCCAATCTCGATCGTGGAGGGCTGCTGGGCCGATCCTCCCTGCACCTTCCAAGAGGAGACGACAACTCCATCAGAATCGACCAGTGTCATCCGGGGATGTGCCCTGGCCAGATCGAGGTGCTCGCGGGTGTCCTCGCAGAACACGACCCCGTCGAGCAGCCCAGTCAGTGCCCCACCCCATTGCGCGTCCACCTCGACCACATCAAGGGCGTGGTGGACACCTTCGGGCAACTCACAATTCGCGGCCCGGACGACTGGCGCATCAGCGAGCAACAGTGCAGCGGTACCGAGGTCCTCGGCCCTCAGCATGTCGAGAAGATCCAAACCTGTGGTCATTTCCGTCACAACCAGGGCATCGGCCATCGCCCCCAATACGGCCGAGACCGCCACCCGCCACTGTTGTGGCACTTTGATCCACTCCGATAGCGCTCCTTCGAGACCGTTCCCACCAATGGCCAACAGCACTCCAGATGCGTCGCGGCGTTGCATGCCCAGTTCCAAGGCCTCGATTCGCGCCTTCAGAGTGGCTGCCGTTGAGAGAGCCTCATGGAGTGCCTGCTGGTGCTCCTCCTGCGCCTTGGCTGCCAGAGCAAGCTCGTCGGTGGCAGCCACGTGGGCAGCATCCAGATCTGATTCTCCACCCGAGATTTTGCCAAGCATCACCTCCAAGGCGGAGAACCGATGATCTGCCTCCTCAGCCCTAACCAAGGCATCATCCCTGCGTTGACGCAACCTGGCGATCTCCTCGGTACCCGCATCGATGCGTGAATGCAGAGATGCAATACGCCCGTTGAGTTTAGCGAGTCCTTCTCTGCGGTCGGCGGCCGCACGCAGGGCTGCCGCATGGGCGAGGGAGGCCTCCTCCTCAGCACGCTCGGCCTCGTCACGCTCGGCAAGGGCTTCGGCCAGCCGTTGCTCGGCAGCAGCCACCTCGGCTACAAGTTCCTTCTCCTGCTCGGCAACCTTGGCGGCCTCAGTATCTAAAGCCTCCGGATCACGGCCCTGAGCTTGAAGCGGTACTTCGGCAGAGATTCTCATCCGCTCGGCCGAGATCGACACCGTGGTGTTGACCCGTTCAGCCAGCGAGGCCAGCCCATACCAGGTTTCCTGAGCCGTGGTGATCGCCGGGCGCAGTTGCTCAAGGGCGATCTCCACCTCGGCGAGCCCTCGCCGGGCAAGGGCAAGATCGGCTTCGGCCCGCGCCCGCCGTTCCGCGAGGGCCGCCGCATTGGCCTTGTCCGATTCCACCGCAAGCATCGCTTGGGTCAGGTCATCAGCGAGCAGCCTGGCCCGCGCATCGCGTACCTCGGCCTGGATGGTGGCGGCCCGGCGGGCTACCTCAGCCTGACGCCCCAAGGGCTTGAGCTGCCTGCGTACCTCCGCGGTAAGATCAGTGAGCCGGGCCAAATTGGCGGCTGTCGATTCAAGCTTGCGCACTGCCTTTTCGCGGCGACGGCGATGCTTGAGTACCCCCGCGGCTTCCTCGACGAATCCCCGGCGTACCTCAGGAGTCGCCTGGAGTATCTGGTCGAGTTGCCCTTGACCGACAATGACATGCATCTCCCGACCCATACCGGTGTCCGACAGCAATTCCTGGACATCGAGTAGCCGCACAGGCTCGCCATTGATGGCATACTCAGATCCGCCGGTGCGGAACAGAGTCCGCGAGATGGTCACCTCGGTGAAATCAATCGGCAGGGTGCCGTCGGTGTTGTCAATAGTCAGCTTCACCTCGGCACGCCCCAGTGCCGGGCGCCCGGAAGTTCCAGCAAAGATGACGTCGGTCATCTTGCCGCCACGCAGAGATTTCGCACCCTGTTCACCCATCACCCAAGCCAGCGCGTCGACCACATTCGACTTCCCTGACCCGTTAGGGCCGACGATGGCAGTGATCCCGGGCTCGAAGTCGAAGAGCGTCGCCGATGCGAAAGACTTGAACCCCTTGATGGTCAGGTGCTTGAGATACATTTCAGGCCTTCTCGCCGGGTGATTCCCCGGCCTTCTTCCCAGTTACGGAACGGAAGGTCCATACCTTATTGACCACATAGTTAATCGGCATGGTCACCACAATGGTGATCAGCTGTGCCCAATAGGCCCGGGCACGAACCCCCTCATGGTTGTTGAACAGTGGAGAGGGCAGGTACAGCGGGGAGCCCGGATTGGTGAGCAGTAGCTTGATGACCGCACCGATGGCGGCCGCCACCGAACCGACCACCAGGAAGGGCCAGAATTCGGCCCACCAGTTACGACGCACCGAACGCCGGAAGGTCCAGTACCGGTTCAATTCGAAATTCCATAGGTTGGCCACCAGGAAGGCAATGATCCACACCACAATGGTAAAACGCAGGGCATAGTCACCCCACAGGTTAACGACTACTCGGTTATCATTGGCCACTCCCCCATTGATCTGGGTCATGATGTAAGTGACCACGAGGTTCACCAGCACTCCGGAACCACCAACGATTCCGAAACGAAGAAACTCGGCGATCAGTTTTCGTTTTGACTGGAGTTCATCGGGCACGTGGCGCTCCTCTTGGGTTGGGCTGGCAATCGGGGCAGCGGAAGGACGAACGGTTCATGAACGGTTCCCGCACGATCGTCGATCCACACCGGTCGCACGGCTGGTCCTGACGTCCGTAGACCGACAGGCTGCGTCCGAAATAGCCAGAGGACCCATTCACGTTAACGTACAGAGAATCAAAGCTGGTGCCACCCTCGGCGAGGGCTTCACTCATCACAGTGCGGGCATGTCCCAGCAGTTCGGTGACTCGTTTGCGGGCAATGGAATCGGTGGGATGGGCGTGGTTGATCCGGGCACGCCATAGGGATTCATCAGCGTAGATGTTGCCTATTCCCGAGACGACGCGCTGATCGAGCAAGGCACGTTTGATCGTGGTTCGCTTGGCGGTAATCCGTCGGGCCACTGCCTCGGCATCAAAGTCCTCGTCAAAAGGGTCGCGGGCGATGTGGGCGATCTGCTGGGGCAGTTCTGCTCCTTGTTCACTGAGCTGCAAGCCACCAAACATACGTTGGTCGACGAACCGCACCTGGTCACCGACATCGTCGAAATCGATCAGCACGCGAGTGTGCGCCAGCAACTCAGCACCGGGATCATCGACACGGAATTGCCCGGACATTCCTAGGTGCACCAGCAGCGCATCATCATCGGTGAAGGACCACCACAAGTACTTGCCCCGGCGCCGAACTGCGGTGATCGTGCGACCCACAAGTTCCGCCGCAAATCCCTGTGCCCCGCCCGGATGGAAACGGACCAGGCGAGGATGTGCCACCTCGACGCGGGAGATCGTCCTACCCTCAAGATGTGGGGCAAGACCTCTGCGGATGATCTCGACCTCCGGAAGTTCAGGCATCCGTTGTTTCTGGGGAAGGCCGACTCGCCCTCTGCTCGGCATCCAATGCCTTGAAAGCCAATTCTGCAGCCTGTTGCTCAGCATGTTTCTTGTTGTGCCCACGGCACGGTCCGTAACGACGATCGGCGATGACCGCCCAAGCATCGAAGACCTTGCGATGGTCAGGCCCAGAATCGATGATCTCATAGTGGACCGAACCAAGCCCCATCGCCGCTGCTGTCTCCTGCAACGAGGTCTTCCAATCGAGCCCGGCCCCCAAGGTATCGGCATACATGACCAACGGATCGAACAGGTGGTGCACGTAGCGTTCCGCCTCAATGCGGCCACAGGACATGTAGATGGCCCCGATGAGGGCTTCCATCGTGTCTGCCAAGATCGAGTCCTTCTCCCAACCCTGGGTGGCGATCTCTCCTTTACCCAGCCGGATTAGCTGCCCGACGCCGAGTTCCCTGCCCACCTTGGCCAAGGAAACGGCCGACACGACATTGGCACGCAGTTTCGCGAGTTGACCCTCGGAATGACCGGGAAATGTGCGGTATAGGAAATCCGTGACGATCACCCCAAGCACCGCATCCCCGAGAAACTCGAGGCGCTCATTGTGCGGAATACCACCGTTCTCGTAGGCATAGGAACGGTGAGTCGTCGCCAACTCGAAAAGCTCGGCGTCCAAATGGATGCCGAGCTCATCGATCAACGTGTTGAATACCGGTTCACCGGCCGTGTCGTCCACGCGACCCCGGTCGCCCATGAACTTCTCCCGCGCGGGGCTCAGACGTCGAGAACCTGACGACGCTCGCCACGGGGACCATACTGGCCGCAGGCAGGGCAAGCGGTGTGAGGCAAGTGCTTAGCGCGACAGGCCGGATTCGCGCAAACGACGGTCTGCACCGCGGTTGCCTTCCACTGGGCGCGGCGGGAGCGGGTATTGCTACGAGACATCTTCCGCTTGGGAACAGCCACGATCGTTCTCCTTATTCCTGGACCCACCAGCGGTGGGGCAGCCCACGGATGGGCTGAAGCTTTCGATCCCTCGAGGGCATGACCCCGGGACGCACGCCTACCAACTTTACCTGCCGAGCATCGCCGAGGCAAAACGCGACGATTCAGTTGTCCGGGTCTCCACCAGCCAGATCAATTCCTTCGGCAAGCTTCGCCCAACGGGGATCAATTGCCTGCCCATGGTCGTGGTCCGGGTCATCGTTCAGGTCAGCACCACAGGACGGGCACAGTCCCAAACAGTCTTCCCGACACAGTGGGCTGAAGGGGAGATCGACGATGATGGCATCGCGCACCGGTCGGGTCAGATCGATATGGTCGTCGACGATGAGCAGATCCTCCTCGTCACCGGCCCCCCGTCCGGGGTGAAAGTAGAGTTCCTGGATATCGCTAACCACCCGGTCAGTGATATATGCCAGACACCGGGAGCACTGCCCCACCAACTCGGCGCTCACCGTACCCGAGGCCAGGATCCCCTCGGATACCGATTCCAGGCGGATCCTGAGATCGACCGGGGCCTCCTCTGGTACCCCCAGCACCGGACTTCCCAGACCCTCCGGGGCTGGCAGGCTCTCGGTAAGGGCAACCTGTTCACCCGATCCATGCAGCAATCTGTGGACGGAGACGACCCACGGGTCACGGAGGTCAAGATTCCTTGCGTTCACGCCATCCAGCCTAATCGGTGACGGAAGCCTCAGTTCTCGGCGATCTTCGCCAGCACCGCGGCATTGACCTTCGCAGTGACGAAGGCAGAGATATCGGCTCCGTTGTGGGCGACCTCGCGCAGCATCGAGGAAGAAATGGTCCCGTATTCGCGTCCCGCCGGAAGCAGAACCGTCTCGATACCCGACAGTTGTCGGTTGAGCTGGGACATCTGCAATTCGTAGTCGAAATCGGAACCGAAACGCACTCCCTTCACGATGACCCGGGCATCGTGTTGTCGGCAGAAATCGACCAACAATCCTCGGATCGGCTCAACCCGCACGTTCTCGAGATTGGCGATGGCGTCGCGGGCCAGCTCGACGCGCTCGCCAAAGTCGAACAAGTAGTTCTTGGTGGTGTTGTGTCCCACCGCCACGACGATCTCGGAGAAGACCTCAGCGGCACGCGAGATGATGTCCAGATGTCCCCGGGTGATCGGGTCGAAGGAGCCCGGACACACGGCCCGCACGGGCATCATGGTTCTATTCACTGTTCCTCCTGATTTCTGGCCGGGCGTCCGAAGCAGCAGACAGTTTCACCGTAGCGGCGTTGCCAGGTGTCGGCGAATCCTCTGGGCCAGGTGATGGATTCATCGCGACACGAGCGCTCGACGATGATGATGCCGTCATCTGCCAACCACTTGGCAGCGACTTCGGCGATGATCCGGTTCACCTCCTGGGTCCCCATCACATAGGGGGGATCGGCCCACACGACATCGAAACTTGTCGCAGGCCCCGACAGGTAGGCGTTGACCGTAGAGGTGACCAGTTGTGCCCGGCCTGCGGTACTGGTCGCTGCGAGGTTCGCCCGGATCACCTCGGCAGCTCCCCGGTCCGATTCAACGAGGACCACTTGACGAGCGCCGCGCGACAACGCCTCGATGGCGATCGCACCGCTTCCGGCGAACAAGTCGAGTACCCGCAGACCGGCAAGTTGAGCATCTTGGGGGGCATCTAAATTACCGGTCCACGAGGTGAGGAAGGAGAAGATAGCCTCCCTCACTCGGTCGGTGGTGGGCCGGGTGCGATCCCCTGGTGGGACTCGCAGTGTCTGGCCTCGTGCCAATCCGGCAATAATCCTCACGCTCCTAGTTTATTGCTCGCGTCATCAGCTACACCACGGATTCCATCCGCTTCCATCCGCGTGGCGGACAGCAGGCAGGAGACAGAAGGCCTGGATTGCGGTTGAATGGACCCATGGCAGACAACAACGTCCCGATGAACGTCATCCCCGAAGACTCCTGCTGGGGCTACCTCGCATCCCAGGAGGTCGGTCGCCTCGGTGTGGTCTCCGAGGACCTTCCGGAGATCTTCCCGATTAACTACTATGTCGATGGTGAGTCCCTCATCTTTCGCTCTGCAGAGGGCTCGAAAATGGAGACCTTGGCCACCAACAACAACGTTGTCTTCGAGGTCGACAACTGGACCGACGAGGGCGGCTGGTCGATCATGATCAAGGGCACCGCCGAACGGATCACCGATGCCGATGAACTCGCCCGTGCGAAGAAGGCCCCGCTGCTCCCGTGGACCCCCACAGTGAAGGAAATCTTCGTGCGTATTCTCCCGACCACCCAGATCTCGGGTCGCACCTTCACCTTTGGCACCGCCCAACAAGACTGAAGTCCACATGGTGCGCATCGCGGTGGCCGGGCTGGGTGCCCAAGGGAGGCTATATGCCCAGTTGATTACCGGACAGGTCCCAGACCTTGAACTCGCCGCCCTATGCGCCACAAATCCGCGCTCCACCCGGGTGGAGTCACACCGGGAATTCGCCGCCACCCACGGAGTCCCACTGTTCACTAGTTTCACCGAGATGCTGGACAGCGGGACCGTGGACGCGGTGGTGATCACCACCCCCCATTGGCCCCATCCCGGTCTTGCCACCGATGCGGTCACCAGGGGTATCCATGTGCTGCTGGAGAAACCTGCCGGGGTCACCTCTCAGTCGGTAGTGCGCCTGGCCGCGACAGCCGCCGCGCATCCACAGGCGAGCATCGCAATGATGTTCAACCAGCGCGCTAATCCCCTGTACCGAGATCTTCACGGGCTGATCAGTTCCGGTGCTCTGGGGCGGCTGCGGCACACGAACTGGATGATCACCCACTGGTGGCGCCCCGACGCCTACTACAACTCTTCGTCGTGGCGGGCTTCTTGGGCCGGGGAAGGCGGTGGAGTACTCGTCAACCAAGCTCCCCACCAGCTCGATCTATGGCAGTGGCTGTGCGGCAATGTTCAGCGTTGCTTCTCCCGGGCCCGCTTCGGCTTTCGACGTGACATCGAGGTCGAGGACGAGGTTAGCGCCTTGGTAGAGTTCCCCGATGGGGCCACCGGTACTCTGACCACCTGCACCAACGATCTGGTAGGCACCGACCGGTTGGAGCTTTTGTTCGATGAGGGCAAGGTCATCGTCGACGACTCGGCCGACGTTACCGTGTGGCGATACGTTGATGACGAACGCGCCATCGCCCGTAGTATTTCGCCCGCCGACGCGGCACTCGTGCCCTCGGGAGTCTTCGATCGTTCAAGCTTCCATTCGGCGACAACCACCCACTATGAATCCCCATGGGGTGTGCAGCACGCCCTGGCCCTGCAGAACTTTGCTGAGCACATCGCCGACGGCACCCCGTTATTCGCTGGACTCGCCGAGGGTCTGGCCCAAGTACGGTTGGCCAATGCCATGCACCTGTCGGCATGGACAGGCGCCGATATTGATCTCGTAAATTTCGACGACGATGCCTACGCGCAAGCTCTCGCCGAGAAGATCACTGCCGCAGGAAACCACTCACATCGTTGAGTGGACCGATCAGCCTCGTTCCATCCACTCCGCGTCGGCCATACGCAGCGTCCGGGTGACCATGTCATCGCACCAGGCACGCACATCGGGGTCGGTGTCATCGACGATCCGTTCCGCAATCTGTCTCGCCATCGCGATGAGATTGGCGTCGTCAGTAACCCTCAGCAATCTGAGCGTGGAGCGGCCTCCGGCTTGGGAGGAACCCAGGACATCGCCTTCGCGGCGTTGGGCCAGGTCGAGTTCGGCGAGGGCAAAACCATCCCGGGTAGCGGCTACCGCAGAGAGTCGTCCGGCCGCAACCGAACCAGGTTCCACGGCCGTGACCAGCAAGCACACCCCGGGGTACTGACCCCGGCCGATACGTCCCCGCAGCTGGTGAAGTTGAGAAATGCCGAATCTGTCGGCATCCATGATGACCATCATCGTGGCATTCGGAACATCCACCCCCACCTCAATGACGGTGGTGGACACCAGGACATCGAGATACCCGGCCACGAAAGCGGCCATCGTCGCATCCTTCTCCTCGACTGGCAGCCGACCGTGCAGCAGCCCGGTACGCAGCCCTCGTAGCGGGCCCTGGGACAACCGGGTGTGCAGTTCCACCACCGAAGCCAGCCCAGCACCGTCGTCATCCGCGTCGATCCGCGGAGCAACGATGAAAACCTGGTGGCCAGCGGCAACCTCCTCACGGATCCGTTGCCAGGCCCGCTCCAGCCAGCCCGGGTGAGTGCCGGTGTGTACAACACTGGTCTGCACCTCCTGGCGTCCCGCCGGGAGCTGGTCGAGAATGGAGACCTCAAGATCGCCGAAGACCGTCATGGCGATAGACCGCGGGATGGGGGTGGCCGTCAGCACCAACTGGTGCGGGGCCAGGGTGTGGCGGTCGGTGAGGATGGCTCGCTGCTCAACCCCGAAGCGGTGTTGTTCGTCGACAACAACCAACCCCAGCGATGCGAAATGCACCGTACTCCCCAGCACGGCATGGGTTCCCACGATGATTCCTGCCTCTCCGCTGGCCACTTTGGCCAGCCGTTCCCGGCGCTGGGTAGCGGTCATCGAGCCGGTGAGCAGCACGACCTCGGTCGCACTTTCCGGTGCGCCAAGTACTCTTCCCTGCCCCAGATCGCCAAGCATTTCGATAATCGAGGAGTGGTGCTGGGTGGCCAGAACTTCCGTGGGAGCCAACAGCACCGCTTGGTGCCCAGAATCGACCGCAGTGAGCATCGCACGCAGGGCCACAATCGTTTTCCCAGAGCCAACCTCCCCCTGCAGCAGCCGCTGCATGGGGGTCTCACATCTCAAGTCGGCATTAATCTCGGCCCCAACTCGTTGCTGGGAATCGGTGAGTTGGTAGGGAAGGCGCGTGTCAAAGGCTGCGAGTAGGCCGTCGGCGCGACTCGCCAGCACTGGGGCGACACGGGTGATCGCTTCGCGCCGCCGACGGGCCATGGTGACCTGAAGAGCCAAGACCTCGTCGAGTTTGAGACGCTCCATCCCCAGGTCAGGATCCCGCGCGTCGACGGGGCGATGGATTTGTTGGTAAGCGGTGGACAGTTCCGGAAGTTCCAGTTCCAAACGCAGAGCTTCGGGCATCGGATCGGGCATCCCAGCCAGGCCATCAAGAACGAAATTGGCGTACTCTCCCACCGACCAGGTAGGAATTCGCGAGGTCGCCGGGTAGATGCCGACTAACCCGGAGCGGTTCACATGGGTGACCATAGAGGCCTTCTTCTCATCTGCCGCCCCGACGATATTCCCGTCGCCGTCCAGCATGACGAAATTCGGGTGGGTCATCTGGAGTTGGCCGTTGAACTCCCCTACCTTGCCAACAAAGATGCCCTTGACTCCCATGGACAATTGCCTGGCCCAGTAATCGGCCAGGTGCGCCCGACGTGCGAAGAAGGTGACATTCAGCCTGCCGTTCCCGTCAGTGAGCAGCACCTCAAGCCGCTTGGAATGCCCGTCACGGTTGGTGCGGATTTCCTGGCGAGCAACCCGGGCCACGACTGCGACGTCCTCCCCGGGCACTACCTCAGCTAGATTCGTCGTCTGGGTGCCCAAGAAATAGCGTCTGGGTTGAAAGGTCATCAGATCGCCGACGGTGTGCAGCCTCAGGGAGCCAAGCGCCTTAGCCGTCTGAGCACCCAGAACCATCCCCAGTGGCTGGGCCAGGGCTTGAAATGCGGGTGTACGCCATGGGCTCGGTTGGGCGCTGGCCTGCTTCTTCCCATTGCGCTGTGCGGTCACGATTCCACCCTATCGTCGAGCACCGGCGTCTAAACCACAAACGTCCGCCACCACAAGGGTGACGGACGTCACTGTTCCAAGTCTGTGCGAGTTCAGCGCTCGACGCGACCAGCCTTGAGACAGCCGGTGCACACGTTCAGGCGTTTGTGAGCGCCATTGACGACCGCACGCACACGCTGGATGTTCGGATCCCAGCGGCGGTTGGTCTTCTTCTTCGACCAAGGGACATTGTGTCCGAAACCGGGACCCTTACCGCAAACGTCACACACGGCAGCCATCGAGCACTCCTGTTTGTCATGTACAGTCAAGGGGTTGAGCCTCCTTTCAGAGGCAACCTGTGAATAGTAGCCAGAAACCGCGGGCCGACTCAAATCGTGACGACAACCGGAATGATCATCGGGCGCGAACGGTAGGTGCGCGACACCCACCTGCCCACAACCCTGCGGATCACCTGCTGCAGTTTGTGGGAGTCGGTGTTCCCCTCCGCGAGAGACTCGATCAACGCCTTGCGAACATCTTCGGTGACCGAGTCGAAGACATTCGGATCCTCCAGGAAACCGCGAGCGTCGAGGGTAGGACCTGAGATGATGGCCTTGTCCGAGAGCCGCACGGCGGCAACGATCGAGATAAACCCTTCCTCGCCCAGGATCCGGCGATCGGATAGGGAGGTCTCGGTGACATCACCGACCGTCGAACCGTCGACGAAGATGTAGGGCATTTCAACCTGACCCACCCGTTGGGCCACTCCGTCGTGCAGGTCTACAACTGCCCCGTCACGGGCAACGATGACCCGCTCGGCAGGGATTCCGGTGGCCTCAGCGAGTTTCCCGTTGGCCACCAAGTGACGGATCTCACCGTGGATAGGCATCGCATTGCGCGGCTGAACCACGTTGTAGGTGTACAGCAGTTCCCCGGCCGACGCGTGTCCGGACACATGTACGAAGGCATTGCCTTTGTGCACCACGTTGACCCCGAGGCCAACCAGCCCGTTGATCACTCCGAACACGGAGTTCTCATTGCCAGGTATAAGGGAGGAAGCGAGCAGCACCGTGTCGCCGTCTCCGACCTGGATGGCAGGGTGCTCCTGGCGGGCGATACGAGCCAGTGCGGACAATGGTTCCCCCTGAGACCCGGTGGAGATGATCACCACCCGATCGTCGGGGTACTTGTCGATGTCTTCTAACTTGATGAGGATACCCGGGGGTACACCAAGGAAACCCAGTTGGTGAGCAATACCCATGTTCTTGACCATGGATCGTCCGATGTAGGCGACCTTGCGGTCATAAGCATCGGCCAAGTCCATGATCTGCTGCACGCGATGCACGTGGGATGCGAAACAGGCCACCACGAGTTTCTTCCCTGCAGTGGCGAAGACTCTCTCTAGAGCTGGTTCGATGTTCTTTTCCGGGGCGGTGAACCCGGGCACCTCTGCATTGGTGGAATCGGCCATCAGCAAGTCAACGCCCTCCAAGGAGAACCGTGCAAAACCCCGCAAATCGGTGATCCGCCGGTCCAACGGGAGTTGGTCCATCTTGTAGTCGCCAGTGTGCAGTACGGTGCCGCCCACGGTACGCATTCCGATCGCCAGGGCATCAGGAATCGAGTGGTTGACGGCAAAGAACTCGAGCTCGAACTCGTCGAGTGAGATCCGGTCCCCCTCGGTGACGGTGTGCAGCATCGCATCCCGAGCCAAGCGGTGTTCCTTGAGCTTCCCTTCGACAAAAGCCAGAGTGAGCCGCGAGCCGTAGACTGGGATGTCGCAGCGGCACCGTAGTAGATAGGGCACCGCCCCGATGTGGTCCTCATGCCCATGGGTCAAGGCCAGGGCGACGATGTCGTCGAGGCGCTCGGACAGGAAATCGAGACCGGGAAGAATGAGGTCCACCCCGGGCTGGGCCTCCTCGGGGAACAACACACCACAGTCTACGAGCAGGATCTTGCCGTTGATCTCGAAGGCGGTCATGTTGCGACCGACGTCTCCGAGGCCACCGAGAGGAACGATTCTCAAAGTGTCGCGCGCCAGCTTCGGCGGAGTCTGCAGCTCAGTCATATCGTTTCGAAGTCTAAACCTTCCGCACCCACTGAAGCGGCATCACGAAGGTACAACCCAGGATTGAACCTAGGATTGGGTCATGCATCCAGCCTCCGTGAGACTTCCCCTGCCTGCTGAAGCTGCCGTCATCACCCGGGTGCAGCGCGCCGCTTGGGCAGTACGCCCCGCGATGGCGGAGATGCTCACCGAGGTGGATCCCGAGGAGATGACCATCGCTTGGACCGCAGCCATCCTGAGTCCACCCCTGGCGACCTACCGGCTGCTGGTCGCTACCGATACCAACGGCCAGATTGTCGGTTTCACCGCTGTAGGGCCCTGTGAAGATGAGGACGCGGAACCTACCACGGGCGCGATCACCGAGTTCTGTGTGCTCCCCGATCACTGGGGAGCGGGCCACGAAGATCGGCTGATGCACGCCGCCGTCGATACCCTGCGCGCCGATGGTTTCGAACGCGCGACATGGTGGGTGATCAGTAACGACGACATCACTCGGACTCTGCTCAATGAATCCGGTTGGGAACCCGACGGGGCTCACCAGGAGATTGGCGATGAGACCGGTAAACACCGGGTCAAGATGGTGCGCCTGCACACGGTCATCGACTGACCACCGCAGTAGTAACTCCAACAAGCTCCGGTCGCGGCGACGCACAGCTCCAGGTGCACCGGGTGATCCCACTCAGATGCCTAGGATCTCTTCGATACCCAAGGTCAATCCCGGACGTTCCATGACAGCACGTATACCGGCGAGGATGCCAGGCATGTAGGCCGAACGCTGGAAGCCATCATCACGGATGGTGAGCATTTCACCAGGATTACCCAGCACCACCTCTTGGTGGGCGAACAGTCCAGTGAGCCGCACCGAATGGACGTGCACGCCAGCTACGTCAGCACCGCGAGCGCCGTCGGTCTCGTGAGTGGTGGCATCCGGCATCACCGGGCATCCTGCCTGGCTGCGAGCCTCGGCCATCATCCGTGCGGTATTCGCCGCTGTCCCGGAGGGAGCATCAGCCTTACCGGGATGGTGCAGTTCGATGATCTCCGCAGACTCAAAGAAAGGGGCAGCCTTGGCCGCAAAAGCCATCATCAACACGGCGGCGATCGAAAAGTTTGAGGCGATCAGTGCATTCACCCCGGGATGAGCCACCAACCAGGACCGCACAGTGGCGATCCGCTCCTCACTCATTCCAGTGGTGCCCACCACGACATGCATGCCGTGCGACAGGCACCAAGATATGTTGTCCATCACAACATCGGGGTGGGTGAAATCGATGGCTACATCAGCGCCAAGCGCCGCCTCCCGGTCATCGCCCGCATCAAGGGCCGCAACGAGTTCCATGTCCGCTGCCGCGTCGATGGCCAAGCAGATCTCCTGTCCCATGCGTCCCTTGGCGCCGAATACCGCAATCTTCATCTGCTTCCCCTTCCGTTGCACCTAAGCCTAATTTCCGATCTGGCCCAACTCGAGTCCACGACCTCACCTACAGCCAAGGGGCATTGGCCGGTTCGAGGTCCCTGATGTCAGTGGCTTAAATATTGCACCAATCCCCATCCCAATCGGCTGGGTCATCACGATCGCGAGCCTCAAGGCAGCATCCCTTGGTCTGACCAGCTACACAACACGCTGCACGTCCTCGGGGACACAACTGCCCGACCGAGGAGAGCCACCCGGCATCCACAGATGCCTCCCTGTGAACTCATGAGTAGTCAGCAACAAGACACCGACGCTCCCCATCCACGGTCATCATTCCTCCATGAGGAATGATCCACTGTGGACGGGTGTGCCCAAAAGGAACACCCGCCACAACCACTGCCTGTGGGTTGTAGCGCTCGACCATGGTGAAGGCCATCTCATATTGCTCGTCGCGATGAGCCTTGCGCTGCTGATCCGATGGTCTGCACACGAAGTTCGAAGCAGGTGGGCGAGCGATGATCACGGCACCGACTGCGGCAATCAGTCCACGTTCTCCGAGTGCCCGCAGCATGAAGCCGAATTCACGTGCTGAGATCAACTCCTCGGAAGCCTCCAAAAGCAAAATCCCTCCCTCCATCACCGCTACATCCGCAGGGAACCTGCCTGCGGCGAGAATCCATTGCAATACTTCAATGCATCCTCCCCAGGTACGACCGCTGACCGAACGGGCAGGTCCAGCCCAGACCCATGGCTCGGTTGCCTCCCGCTTGCCGAAACTGGTCAAGGCACGTGGGTCGGTCCAGTCGAAACCGAAGTCCTCCGACTCCCCGGGGTCGGTGATCTCCAAAGGCTCCGAGCCCAGCAGTGCAGCCCGTAGGGATCTCGCATGAATCTGGTCGACATCGGGACCCGGACCGAGATGCACCTGGGTGGATCCGCCATAGAACCCCGGAATGCCGTTGGTCCACAACCAGTTCAGCAGATTGGTATTGTCGCTGTAGCCAAGCACCGGCTTGGGATCATTGCGGGCCAGCCGGACATCCAGGTGGGGAACGACGGTGATCTGGTCTTCCCCGCCGATGGTCGCGATGACGGCTCGGATCCCAGGATCAGCAAAAGCCGCATTGAGGTCATCAGCCCGGTCCTTCGCCGAAGCTCCCAGCTTCCGGGTCGTGGGGTATTCCACTGGAATGAGTTCGGTCACGGCTTCAAGACGGCTGAGCGCCTGCTCGTGAACCTCCGGTCCAATGGCGGGGGCCGCGAGTGACGGGGAAAGAACCGCAATCCGGTCACCCGAGGTGGCCTTAGGGACGGACATGAACTCCATGCATCAAGTCAACCACAGTCCTCACAACGTGAGGGGCCCCAGCCAGCGACCGGAGCCCCTCATCAGGCGACCATTACTCGGACTTGGCGTCCGTGGAATTCTCACCTTCAATGACCGGAACCAGCGACAGCTTGCCGCGATCGTCGATGTCGGAGATCTCCACCTGCATCTTCTGGCCGACCGAGACGATGTCCTCGACAGACTCGACCCGATGGCCACCGTTCAGCTGGCGCATCTTCGAGATGTGCAGCAAACCGTCCTTTCCGGGCAACAGGGAGACGAAGGCGCCAAAGGTCGTCAGCTTCACCACGGTGCCAAGGTACCGCTCGCCCTTCTCCGGCGTGGTCGGGTTCGCGATGGCATTGATCATGGTACGGGCCGATTCGGCGGACTCCCCGTTGGCGGCACCGATGTAAATAGTCCCGTCATCCTCGATGGAAATGTTGGCACCGGTGTCATCCTGGATCTGATTAATTACCTTGCCCTTGGGGCCGATCACCTCGCCGATCTTGTCGACCGGAATGTGCACGGTGATGATCCGCGGCGCGAATTCACTCATCTCATCGGGAGTGTCGATGGCCTCGTTCATCACGGCCAGGATGGTATGCCGGGCATCGCGGGCCTGGAGCAGGGCACTGGCCAGTACATCGGCAGGGATGCCGTTGAGCTTGGTGTCGAGTTGCAGGGCGGTGACGAAATCCTTGGTACCAGCCACCTTGAAGTCCATGTCACCTAGGGCGTCTTCGGCACCCAAGATATCGGTCAGGGCGAGGTAACGAGTCTGTCCGTCGATTTCTTCACTCATCAGGCCCATTGCGATACCGGCGACGGGAGCCTTCAGTGGTACACCGGCATTCATCATGGCCAACGACGAAGCACAGACCGAACCCATTGAGGTGGATCCGTTGGAGCCGATTGCCTCAGAGACCTCACGGATGGCGTAGGGGAATTCGTCGCGGGACGGTAGCACCGGCACCAGGGCACGCTCGGCAAGTCGACCGTGACCGACTTCACGGCGCTTTGGCGAACCGACCCGGCCGGTCTCACCGGTGGAATAAGGCGGCATGTTGTAGTTGTGCATGTACCGCTTGTTGGTCACCGGTGACAGGGTGTCTAGCTTCTGCTCCATATCGAGCATGTTCAAGGTGGTAATGCCCATCACCTGAGTTTCACCGCGCTGGAACAAGGCCGAACCGTGCACCCGCGGGATGATACCGACCTGGGCTGACAGCGGACGGATGTCCTTGGGACCGCGCCCGTCGATGCGCAGACCATCGGTGAGCACCCTACGGCGGACGATCTTCTTGGTGAGGGCCTTGAAGGCAGCCGACACCTCGAGTTCACGCTCGGCGAATTCAGGTCGGGTGATGAGTTCCTCGGTGATGCGCTGACGCAGCGCATGGGTGGCGTCGTCACGCTCCTGCTTGCCGACGATGGTCATCGCCTCGGCGAGTTCGGTGGCAGCCAGCTCGGTGACGGCCTCCAGCATGTCCTCCTCGTATTCCTTGAATACTGGGAAGTCGTAAGTTTCCTTGTTAACCTGGGCGGCCAACTCGAGCTGAGCGTCGCACAGTACCCTGATGAAAGGCTTGGCGGCCTCCAGACCACCCGCAACGATCTCTTCAGTGGGGGCCGTGCGTCCCGAAGCCACCAGATTCCAAGTGGATTCAGTGGACTCGGCCTCGACCATCATGATCGCCACATCACCGTCGGCGAGCACCCGCCCTGCGACCACCATGGAGAAGGTGGCGCGGGAATCCTGATCATGGGTTGGGAAGCACACCCACTGGTTGTCGATGAGGGCAACCCGAACCCCACCGATCGGCCCGGAGAAGGGCAGACCGGCGATCTGGGTGGACATCGATGCGGCATTGATGGCTACGACGTCATACATGACCGCAGGGTTGAGAGCCAGTATGGTCACGACGACCTGGACCTCGTTGCGCAGGCCCTTAACGAAAGAGGGGCGTAGCGGGCGGTCGATCAGCCGACAGGCCAAGATGGCCTCCTCCGAGGGACGTCCCTCGCGACGGAAGAAAGAGCCGGGGATACGCCCGGCGGCGTACATCTTTTCCTCGACGTCAACGGTTAGCGGGAAGAAGTCGATCGACTCGCGTGGGGTCTTCTGCGCGGTAGTCGCCGACAGCAGCATGGTGTCGCCGTCCAAGTAGACGGCTGCGGCGCCATCGGCCTGCTGAGCCAACACACCAGTCTCGAAGCGCATAACATGTCGGCCAAATTTGCCGTTGTCGATGATGGCTTCAGAATATTTGAGGTTCTCACCCTCCATGGAATTGTCCTTTCTCGCCGGTCACCCGGCTCGGCTGGCCGGTCTCCCGGCACATGGTGCCCTCGGATCCCGCGGAAGTGACCCGATTTGCACCTCTCGAGGGGCACGGTGCCTGCCTCGAGGGAGTCAGGCCCGACAGGTTGCCGGACCGTGGCGGCACGCACCCGACGTCCAGCGCCGGTCTTCGATCGAGGCCAGCGGGGTATCGTCCTGCGATGACCCGCTTGCCACTACCGAGGACCAACCTGTCGTTCGGGAGCACGTCGGCGACGCATCCGCACCGGTGGCGGCGAGGATAAAGTCACCCGCGGCCAATCATGCCCGTTGAACCCGGTGTTTGCACGTCGCAGCGCCGGGTGCGGCAACCGGACACGCGAAAAAGGAGCCGCCCGTGGACGACTCCCTCTCGGCTGAAAACTGGTTCAACGACGCAAGCCGAGGCGTGCGATCAGCTCACGATAATGGTTGATGTCCTCCTTGGCCACATAGTTGAGCAGCCGACGACGCTGCCCGACCATCAGCATCAGACCACGACGGGAATGGTGATCACCCTTATGCTGCTTGAGGTGCTCGGTCAGGTGCGAGATGCGCTTCGACAGCAGCGCGATCTGTACGTCGGGCGAGCCGGTGTCACCAGGATGAGTGGCGTATTCCTCAATGATCTTCTTCTTGGTCTCTGCATCCATTGGGTCAACCTTTCTCTCGCTGCGCGGCGCCTCCGTGCTGGTTGCGGTGGAGGCTCTTGGACATCCGCGGCCGATCTGACGGCAACTAGGAAAACTAGCACGAGCAGCGGATAACTGACGAATCGCCGGTTCAACCGATCCGCAACATCTCGCGGGTCCCGGCAACATCGTCGCTCATCTGGGCGATCAACGCTTCGATGGAGTCGAAGCGCACCATGCCGCGCAGCCGTGCGACGAAGTCGACGGTGATTTCTACCCCGTACAGGTCGAGATCGGTGCGATCCAGCACATACGATTCGATGCGTCGTTCCATCCCGTCAAAGGTCGGATTAATGCCGACGGATATCGCAGCAGGCATCGGATTGCCGGGATCGTCCACCCTAGTCAACCAACCTGCGTAGACACCATCAGCCGGGACAGCCATGTCATCGACGGCCACCAGATTCGCCGTGGGAAAACCGAGATCGCGACCACGCTGGTCGCCCATGACAACCACTCCCCTGGCTCGGAACCAACGCCCGAGCAGTTCAGCTGCCTGCTCGACGTCTCCTTCTACAAGGTAATGGCGGACCAGAGTCGAGGAGATGTCGGCATTCCCACAGCGATGCAGGTCGATGATCTCCACCTGGAAACGTTCTTCCCCCAGCCGGGCCAGGGTCCCGGCGGTGCCCGAGGCTCCGGCGCCGAAGGTGAAATTCCTGCCCACCATGACCAGCTTCGGGGCCAGCGGTACGAGAACCGCGTTCACGAAACGTTCCGGGGCCCAAGTCATCAGATCCGAGGTGAACTGTACGACCCTCACCTGATCGGCTCCGGCAACCTTGAGCGCCTCGATCCGGTCAGCCAGCGACATGAGCAACTGCGGGGCACGGTCAGGTAGGATTACCTTCATCGGGTGCGGCCAGAACGTCACAACGATCAGTTGCGGTGCGGTGAGGGGGCTGATCTCGGCGGCGCGGTCGCGGGCCCTAGCAAGAAGATCCTGATGCCCACGATGGACACCGTCGAAATTCCCGATGATCACTACACTGTCCCTGCTCAACCCATCACTCCTGCACACGCTCACGATTCTGGCCCGATCAGCCTAACCGGAGGCTCTCGACAACCGGAACGAATGTTGCCACCCAAGGACAGGCAAGCAATAAAAGCCGTGCAATGAGCGATAAACCGGGGCAAGGAAGAGCAGTAACACACAAAATTCACGGCCACAACAATTCTTTCCAGAAAATTGTGCACCGTAGGCGGTGAATCTATGCTGGCCTCGTGGAACTCGTCATCTCGTCGGCCGTCATCTTCACGATGGTCATGGACCCCTTGGGCAATGTGCCCCTCTTCCTGACTGCCCTGCGTAACACCGCCGAGGACCGCAAGAAGAGGGTTTTGGTCCGCGAATTGCTTATCGCCTTGGTACTCATGCTGCTGTTCTTGGTGGGTGGCCGGGGTTTCATGCGTCTGTTCCACGTCGAGGCACCCTCGTTGACGGTGGCCGGCGGCGTGGTGCTGCTGCTCATCGCCCTGCGGATGATCTTCCCCACCCCAGAACGCAGTCTCCGGGAGCGGATCGACGACGAGCCATTTATCGTACCCTTGGCGGTACCCTACGTGGCCGGTCCCTCCCTACTGGCCATGGAGGTGGTCCTCGTCTCTGGGAACCCTGGGGCTATCGGCCAATACCTGATCGCTCTATTACTGTCATGGGCGGTCTCAGCGGTGGTGTTGTTCTTCTCTGCATCGCTGCACAAGGTCATCGGCGAGAAAGCACTCACCGCAGTGGAACGCCTGATGGGTCTGGTGCTGGTGATCATCTCCATCCAGATGATGCTCAGCGGAGTGGCAGAATATTTCTCGCTGCGCTGAACCCGGCCCACGAAGCCACCATCGGGCATCATCGCGTCCTCAGCCGACCAGGACACTCACCGCTTTGGAGGTCCCGTTGTCGGGCCGGTACAGTCCCAACAACTCACCATCAGCGGACAGGACGCCAGTCGGATCAGCCACCACCTCGAAACTCAGGCGCCGCCCGTGCCGAACATGATCGGCATCGACATCATTCACCACGCACACCGGGAATGACGCCCTGGCCACCTGGTCCATGGTCATCGGTGTCGTGGTGGCCTCAATCGCATCCAACGCGATGGCCTCATCAACTGGGTACCCCCCGATACGAGTGCGACGCAGACTAGTGAGATGCCCCCCAACCCCCAATTGCTCTCCCAGATCACGGGCGAGGGCTCGCACATAGGTTCCCGAGGAGCATTCCACCTCGACATCGAGATCGAGGAAACCAGCATCGGTTCGCGAAGAGGTCACCTCGAATCGTGACACCATGACCGGGCGCGGCGGTAGTTGCACCTGCTCCCCGGCCCGCACCAAGGCATGGGCCCGTTTTCCGTTCACCTTTATCGCTGACACCGAACTGGGCCGTTGCTCGATCGCGCCCCGCAGCCCGGCCATCACTTGTTCGACAGCATCGTGATCCAGCCCATCGGCGACACGTGTCTCAAGGATCTCCCCCTCGGCATCGTCGGTGGTGGTCGTGGCACCGAGCCTGATCGTCGCTGTATAGGCCTTGTCATGTAGAGCCAAGTACCCCAGCAGCCTGGTGGCCCGACCGATGCCCACGATTAGCACTCCGGTCGCCATCGGGTCCAGAGTTCCAGCGTGACCAACCTTCCGAGTCCCAAAAATCTTGCGAATCCGCCCCACCACTTGATGAGAGGTCACTCCTTGGGGCTTGTCGACGACCAGCACTCCCACCGGAGTCACTTCTGGTCGTCCTCGTCATCGCGACGGTAGGGATCCGCATCCCCCGCATAACTGGCACCTTGGCGACGGACCGCAAGTTCTGCATCGGCCGCCTGCACTTGAGCCAGCAGGTCTTCCATCGCCCGGCCAGTTTCCTCCGAAGCATCAAGCACGAAGCTCAACGCCGGGGTAAAACGCAGCCCAAGCTGCTGACCGATGGCGCTTCGCAGCATTCCCCTCGCCGATTCAAGGGCCGCCGCCGTATTGGTCACGTGCCCGGGTGCATCGGTCTCCCGACCGTCCAGGGAACGCCCCAAGTCGGTGTAGAAGACGGTGGCCTCCCGACCGTCGCCGGTCAGTCGCACGCCGGTGATGGTGACGAAGCCCAGACGCGGGTCTTTGATCCGTCGTTCCAACATCCGGGCGATAATCTTAGCGATCTGTTCCTCGGTACGTGCGATGCGTGGATTGGTCATTGTTCCTCCCGGAAACGACGGTGGGCGGGGTCGCAAGGCCCCGCCCACCGGTTATTCGGTCATCAGTCGCGCGGCTTCTCGACCATCTCATAGGTCTCAATCACGTCGCCGACCTGGATGTCATTGAAATTGGCGAGTGTCATACCGCACTCGTAACCTTCGCGAACATCGGTCACATCGTCCTTCTCACGCCGTAGCGAAGCAATCGAGGACTCATTGACGACCACGCCGTCGCGCACCAGGCGTGCCTTGGCGTTGCGCTTGATGTGCCCGTCGGTAACCAGACATCCAGCGATGTTGCCAAACTTGGAGGAGCGGAAGATCTCCCGGATCTCGGCAGAACCCTGACTCTTCTCCTCGTAGACCGGCTTGAGCATGCCCTTGAGGGCTGCCTCGATCTCGTCGATCGCATCGTAGATGACGGTGTAGTACCGGATGTCGACGTTCTCCTGATCGGCCAAGCGTGCAGCTTGCACGGTAGGGCGAACGTTGAAGCCGATGATCACCGCGTGCGGCATGGAAGCCGCTGCCAGCGAGACATTGGTCTCGGTGATGGCACCCACGCCACGGTCGATGACTCGCAGCGACACCTCATCGGATACCTCGACCTTTGACAGCGCATCTTCCAAGGCCTCCACCGAACCTGCGCCATCGCCTTTGAGGATGAGGGTGAGTTCGGAAGCCTCGCCTTTCTCCAGCTGTTCGAACAGTTCCTCAAGTGTCTTCCGACGCGAAGACTGGGCCTGCAGCGCAGCGCGACGGTTCGCATCCCGCTTCGCGGCGATCTGACGGGCGACCCGGTCATCCTCGACGACCATGAAAGAGTCACCGGCCCCGGGCACCGATGTGAGACCCAGAACCTGGACGGGCATCGACGGCGGAGCTTCCTCCACCTGGTCACCCAGATCATTGATCATTGCCCGGACACGACCGTGGGCCGACCCTGCGACGATTGAGTCGCCTTTACGAAGCGTACCGCGCTGGATGAGCACGGTCGCCACCGGTCCACGACCTTGATCGAGATGGGCTTCGATGGCCACGCCCTGGGCATCCATCGTCGGGTTTGCCCGCAAATCCAGGGCCGCATCGGCGGTGAGCACGATCGCCTCCAGCAGCTGATCCAAGCCCTTTCCGGTGATGGCCGAGACATCAACGAACATGGTATCGCCGCCATACTCCTCGGGGATAAGCCCGAATTCCATCAGTTGACCACGAACCTTATTCGGGTCAGCACCCTCTTTATCGACCTTGTTGACCGCCGCGACGATTGGCACGTCGGCTGCCTTCGCGTGGTTGAGAGCTTCGATGGTCTGCGGCATCACGCCGTCATCGGCCGCCACTACGAGAACCGCGATGTCAGTTGATTTCGCACCACGGGCACGCATGGCAGTAAAAGCCTCATGGCCAGGGGTATCGATGAAAGTGATAGGCCGTTGCTGATCATCCACTGCAGTGGTGATCTGATAAGCGCCGATGGACTGGGTAATACCACCGGCCTCCTTGGCCTGCACATTGGTGTGGCGCAGGGCGTCCAACAGCTTGGTCTTGCCATGGTCGACGTGACCCATGATGGTGACCACCGGCGGACGATCCGCCAAATCCTCATCGCCACCGATGTCCTCACCGTACTCAAGGTCGAAGCTCTCTAGCAGTTCCCGGTCCTCGTCCTCCGGAGAGACGACTTGGATCTTGTAGTTGAGCTCGGCACCGAGGATCTCAAGAGTCTCATCTGGGACTGACTGAGTAGCAGTGATCATCTCGCCCATGTTGAACAGAACCTGCACCAGCTGGGCCGCATCGACGTTGATCTTCTCGGCCAGATCGGTCAGCGAGGATCCGCGACGCAGCCGGATAGCCTGCCCGTCGCCCTGACGGATGCGCACGCCGCCGATCGTCGGCGCCTGCATGTCGTCGAATTCCTGCCTGCGTTGCCTGCGTGACTTGCGCCCACGACGCCCGCCGCCTCCACTGCGTCCGAAGGCACCCTGGGTTCCGCCGCGGCCACCACGACCACCGCGCCCAGCCGGTGCACCCGCGCCGCCACCGGGATGGCCACCGGGGCTACCGCCAAACCCGCCACGACCACGATTACCGCCACTGGAACCACGGCTACGGCCCGCGGGTGCGGGATTGGCACCAAGATTAGGATTGGCATGCTTGGGCATCATCGCCGGGTTAGGACGGGGCATTCCACTGGTGCCACCGGGACGCGGCATCCCTGCGGGACGTGCACCACTGCGGTTTGCTTCACCGGAACGGGCTCCCTCACGTCCCTGCTGTTGACGCCCGGTACCGCCCCCCCGGCGTTGTTGCCCCATGCCCTGGGAAGACGCGAATGGATTGTTGCCTGGACGCGGGGCACCGGGACGACGAACACTGCCCGGAGTGGGGCGTGCTCCACCCGAAGAACGAGGCCCGGGAATAGGAGCCGAAGGACGCGGCCCCGGAGCCGGGGCACCCGGCCGCGGAGTCTGACCCTGGGTACTTCCCGGACGAGGCCCGGGAGTAGGAGCCGAAGGACGCGGCCCCGGAGCCGGGGCACCCGGCTTGTCAGAAGCGGGTTTCGTCACTAAGGGCTTCTCGGCGGCCTGGGCACGCGGAGCACTCGGCCGCGAAGCACCCGGTTTGGGTACAACAGGATTCGACTTCGGAGCTGCAGGACGCGGTGCCGGTCCAGGACGCGGGGTCGGTGTGGGACCGACCTGGACCCCGGAGGATTCGGTCTTCTCCTGCGACGGTGCCGCGGCAGACTTAGCAGCCGTCTTCGATGTCGGGGCCTTGTCGGCCGCCTTCTTGGGGGTGGACTCGCCTGCCCCCTTCAACTTCTCCTGCATGCGGCGCACAACGGGCGCCTCGATCGTCGAGGATGCCGAGCGAACAAATTCGCCCTCCTCCTTGAGGATCTTGAGCAGTTCCTTGCTTTCCAGCCCGAGCTCCTTCGCGAGCTCGTAGACACGGACCTTGGCCACTGATCTCCTTCAGGTCCAGGCCCGGGGCCGGGACCACTAGTTGTGCATGATGCTCATTGGCGCGTACTCATCGAGTGGTCATGAGCGTTTGCCCACCTTCTGTTGAGCGTGATCACGGCGATCCCCCATAACCGACCTGCGAGCTCACCGGGAGCCCGCCACGATGTAACGGCCGCACGGTATGCAGCCGACCCGGGACGGATTGAGGTTCTTCGGGATCCTCCCGAAGACACGCAGATGACACTTTATAGCTGATTCACGCCCAAGCCCAATTGGACACGTGAAACACTGCGAACAATCGGACCATTCCACTGCGGCCGGATTCTGCCTCGCATCCGAGCGGAAGAATCTGGTCAAGACCGGTCAAGACCTTCCATCTCAAGCCAATCGACCAAGCCACAGACTTCGACGCTGGTGCGTAAGGAACGGGAAAAACCAGCCCGGGCACCGATCAAGCACTGCGGGTCGGCATGCAACCAAGCTCCGCGACCGGGCAAGCGCCGAGCGGGATCGGGGGTGAGTACTCCATCGAGAAGCACAAATCTGTGCAATTCATCGATGTCAGCCACCTTCCGACACCCTACGCAGGTGCGCCGCGGCCTCACTGCGAAGCTGCGGTCTCGGCGTCGGAACGAATGTCGATGCGCCAACCAGTAAGCCGGGCCGCGAGCCTAGCATTTTGCCCCTCACGGCCGATGGCCAAGGACAGCTGGTAGTCGGGAACAACAACCCGGGCGGTGCGTGCGGAAGCATCGATCACGGTCACCGAAGACACCTTCGCCGGAGACAAGGCGTTAGCCACGAAGGCCGCGGGATCCTCGTCCCAGTCGACGATGTCGATTTTCTCCTCGTTCAGCTCGTGCATCACCGCACGTACCCGCTGACCCATAGGCCCGATGCAGGCACCTTTGGCGTTGATCTCCGGATTGCGGGAACGAACCGCGATCTTCGAGCGGTGGCCTGCCTCGCGGGCGATCTCCTTGATCTCCACTTGACCCTGCTCGATCTCCGGGACCTCCAGGGCGAACAGCTTCTTCACCAAATTCGGGTGAGTGCGTGAGACTACCACCTGCGGTCCGCGCAATTCGCGACGTACTTGAACGACATAGACACGTAGCCGCTTGCCGTGGGGATATTGTTCCCCCGGCACCTGTTCGGCCAGCGGGAGGATAGCCTCGGTGTCACCCAGATCCACGCGCACCGCTTGGGTGTTGCGATCTTGCCGGATGACCCCGGCGAGAATGTCCCCCTCCGATGCCAAGAACCGACCGTACTTTTGTTCATCCTCGTGTTCACGTAGTCGCTGCACGATCACTTGGCGAGCCGTCGAAGCTGCCACCCGGCCAAAATCGGAGGGGGTGTCGTCGGCATAGCCAATGATCTCACCCTCCTCGTTGCGTTCAGGGACCATCACGGCGACCCGTCCTGCCTTGGTGTCGATTTCGAGGCTGGCCCCGGAATGGGCCCCCTCTGTCTTGAGGTAGGCGTTGAGCAGGGCGTCTTGGAGAGCCTTGAGCAGGTAGTCGAAGGGGATGCCCTTCTCACGCTCAATGAGCCTCAGCGGTGAAAGATCGATCTCCATCACTCATCCCTTTCTTCGATGTCGTCGTCGATGTGGCGGTTCATCTCGACCTGGACGATCGCCTCGGCGATTTCGGTGAAATCCAGGACGACAGGGAGTTGGTTGACCTCGATAGTCACGGATGTCTCATCAGCCGATGAGACTCGACCTGTAGTGATCACGCCCTCGGTCGTGGTGATGCGCACCAATCGTCCAATGCGACGCGCGTAATGGGCTGGGCGCGACAGCGGGGTCGTCACGCCACGGGTACCGACTTCGAGAGTGTAGGGGCTCTCGCCCATGGCACCGGCATCGTCGAGGACCTTGGAGACTGCCCGAGTCGCCTGGGCCACTTGGTCCATGTCGGGACCCGCATGATTGGGGCCGTCTCCATCAATGGTCACCCTGACCACACGCCGTTTCCCGGCCTTCGTGATCTCCAAGCGATCCAACTCGAGATCCAAGGCTTTGAGGACTCCCGTCAACAGTTCTGCGATGTCGTCGTGCGTCATGTCAGATCCTCTTGTCGTGTCGAGTTGCCGTCGGCCGCCCCGGAGGAAGACCGATCCCCTAGTGTACTTCACGTGATCCGTCCGTCCCGCCGCGCGCTGCTGGTCGGCGCCTGTACCATGCTTGCTTCGACGGTCGTCAGTTGCGTGCCCGATCCCCGGATCCGACGCTATTCAGGGCAGCGCTCCACCGCGATCCCCGGCGAATTACCCGAACTGGTGAGCCGATTGCATCTCGTCGCGGCCAGATCCACCGTCGTGGACCATCCGTGGGCAAGTGAATTGGCCACCCTGTTCACCATCCATGCAACGGTGATCGCCCGCAGCAACCCCTTGGGTGGGGTTCAGGCAGATCCCACTCCGCGCCCCGGACTCGACCGCGTGGCGACACCAGATGAGGAGACCTCGGCCACCTGGGATCAAGTCGTCTCCGACTGTACCGAGATCGTTCCCCTTACCCGTTTCCTTGCCCGCGACGCGGGCACCAGCATGGGGCTGCTTTACGGTTCGACAGGGCTCGTGGCGCAGGTGGTGTCCGGCAACGACCTCACCGCGCTACCACCACCGGTGGTCGGCAACACGGTTCCCATCACGCTGAGTGGGGATCTGGCAACCGACAGTGCCGGGATTTTACTCGCCCGTCAGGACGAACTGATCTTCGTCCTCGAAGCCGTTCTTGGCCATCTAACCGATCCTGCCAGGCGGGACTTGGTGGCGGGCTGGCTCGGGCAGGCGCACAAGGACCGGGATGAGATGATCGTGGATCTCAGCACCACCGGGATCACCCTGTCGGCCAGTGCCCCGGATCAAGAACTGGCCTTCGATCCCTCCGCCGCCAGCACCCACGACCAACAGATCGGCGCCCGCGAAGCAGCGATTATGGCTGCTTGGCTACGTTTCCATGCCGCGAACCCCAGTCTGCTGCCGGAGCATCATCATCTGGCAGGAGTCCACGCCGTACGTGCCATGGAACGTGGGATTCCGCTGACCACTTGGCCCGGTTGGGTGTGAACCGGTGGAACAGAGACGAACAATGGATTTTTTGGCTGAGCTCTGGAACCAAGTGGGCATCACCCTCCCCCAGCTCGTCGCTACCGGCATCGCATCGGTGGTTTGTTACTTGGTGCTAACGGCTGTTCTGCGCACGGTTGGCCAGCGTTTGTATGCGAATCGGTCCGGAACTGGGCTAGCCGTGGTCCTGGTGCTCGGCGCGGTCACCGGAAGGGCAATGCTTGGGCCACGCCCCACGCTGATGGTGGGGCTGGCCGCGCTGGGATCGCTGGTGGTGATGGAGCGGTTCTTCGGCACTGCAAGACGCTCTGGACTCATTGGCCACCGACGAGCGGTGGTCCTGTTCGCCCAGGGATCACTCGTGCACGATCAGATGCACCGCTACCACGTCACCGAAAGCATGTTGAGGCAGCGGCTGCGCACCGCTGGGGTCGGTTCCTTGGACGATATCCGGGGCATCGTGCTGGAGACCGACGGAACCATGTCGGTCATCCACCAGGGCAAGGAATTCGATCCACGGCTGCTCACCGGTGTCCGTGGCGCGGAACTACTCCTCGACGACTGACTTTTCTTCCCACCCGAGGGGATACCCGGGGTTATCAGCCGCGGCCGATCTCGGTGAGTATTTCACTCACTGCGATGTTCGCTGCCACCCGGCGCGCTCGTCCGGAGGCCCGGTCCCGTATCTCAATCTCACCATCGGCGAGGGCCCGTCCGACGACAACGCAGGTCGGCATGCCGAGCAGCTCGCTATCAGTGAACTTCACCCCGGGGGTGGCCTTACGGTCATCCAGCAATACCCGGACACCCCTGGCATCCAGATCAGCCGCGAGTTTCTCCGCGGTCCCGGCCAGTTCCTCCCCCTTGCCCGCGATAATGATCATTACATCGAAGGGCGCGAGCGCGCGTGGCCAGCACAGGCCCTTGTCGTCGCAGTTCTCCTCTGCGATCACGGCCACGGCACGGGAGACGCCGATGCCGTAGGAGCCCATCATGACGATGTTGAGTTTCCCATCGTCGTCAAGCACCTTCAGCCCCAAAGCTTCGGCGTATTTGGTTCCGAGCTGGAAAATATGGCCCATCTCAATGCCACGAGCCAGCCGCAGCGGCCCCGACCCATCGGGGGCCATGTCCCCTTCGCGGATCTCGGCGACATCGATGTGCCCATCAGGGGTGAAATCGCGGCCCATTGTCAACCAGGCCACATGCTTGTCATATTCGTCGGCACCGGTCAGCCAACTGGTACCGTTCACCACATCCGGATCGACCAAGTAGCGCACCGCATTGGCCGGGGTCTCGACTCCCTCATGCAACGAACCAATGCCCAGTGCACCCGGACCGATGTATCCCTTGACCAATTGCGGGTGGGCAGCAAAGTCATCCTCGGTGAAGGCCTCGGCCACCGCCGGGGCAACAGCCACCTCTAGACGCTTCTCGTCGACCTGTCGATCGCCGGGCAAGCCAATGGCCAACGCCTCGGTCCGACCGTCGGGATGGGTTAGCTTAAACACGACATTCTTCAGGGTGTCGCTGGCCCGCCACTCACGGTCGGAACGGGGGAACAGCTGGTTTGCCTGGTCGACCAAGGTCTCGATGGTGGCAGCTCCGGGGGTGGGATGAAACACTGGCAACGGCACTCTGGAAGCATCGACCTCCGGAGCCAGCGGCCGGTTGACCGCCTCGACATTTGCCTCATAACCGCCGGGCGAACGAACGAAGGTGTCTTCACCGTTGTCGGAGACGGCCAGGAATTCCTCAGACGCCGACCCACCCATGGCCCCGGCATTCGCCTGGACGATGACGTAGTCGATACCCAGACGGTCGAAGATCCGGATGTAGGCCTCCCTGTGAGCGAGATAAGATGCATCGAGACCCGCCTTGTCGAGATCGAAGGAATAGGAATCCTTCATGACAAATTCGCGACCGCGAAGCAGCCCAGCCCGAGGCCTGACCTCGTCACGGTATTTGGTTTGGATCTGGTAGAGGGACAATGGCAGGTCCTTGTAGGATTTCACCTGATCCTTCACCACCAAGGTGAATATCTCCTCATGGGTAGGCCCGAGTAACATATCGGCGCCCTTGCGGTCAACCAGACGGAAGAGGTTGTCGCCGTATTCGCTCCACCGGTTGGTAGTTTCGTAGGGCTCACGGGGAAGCAACGCGGGAAGCAGCACCTCCTGGGCGCCGATCGCATTCATTTCCTCGCGGATGATGGCCGATACCTTGTGGAACACGGCCAAACCAAGAGGCAACCATGAGTAGACGCCCGGAGCAGCACGACGGATGTAGCCTGCTCGTACCAGCCAGCGATGGCTGGGCAACTCGGCATCGGCGGGATCCTCGCGCAGAGTATGCACGAACAGCTTGCTCATTCGGGTGATCATGTGGTTCTCCTCGCAAAGGCGTGCCCGTCCAAGGGTAGCCGATCAAACCTACTGCGCTCAGCACGGAGAAGCACGGACAAAAAGAATTAGGAAGGACGGCTCAATGATTCCCGGCAGGCATCGCGAACGACGACCCGAGCAACGGGCCGCGACGCGAGTCGTGCAGGTCCAGGTTACCGCCCGGTTGCTGACGACCTTCGGACTTGCTGTCACCATGGTGGGCCTCGGACGGCTCATCACGGCCACGATCACCCAACAGCAGGTGACACAGCCAGTGGCGATGTCACTAACAGGAGTTGGGTTGGCTATGGTCACCACTTGGTTCTCCTCCTGGGTAACCGGACGAGCAGTGGCAAACCATCAGGCGAGCATCCGTCAACTTGCCCTGGTCAAGCTTTTCGATCTGGGACCTGTCGGCTCGCTTGATGACGAGCCGGACGGGTCGGGAGCGATGGTTTCGCTGCTGACCGATGGCATCGAGCGGTTGTCTAAGTGGGAACAGGGTTTCCGGGGTCCGATGCTGGGGGCGATGGTTTCACCGATTGTGGTCCTTGGAGTCCTCGCCGTTGCCATTGATCCGCTCTCGGCACTGGTACTCGCCTGCTGTGTCCCCTTCGTCCCTTTAACGGTCGGTGGTTTCCAGCGTGCCTTCCGCAAGGTTTCTGGTGAGTCCCGCCGCGCCAAGGCCCACCTCGCATCCCGCTTCATGGAGGCCATCCAAGGTCTGGTCACGCTCACCGTACTGGGGGCCACCGCCGTCATGGGCCAACGTCTGGCCGAGGCCGGTGAGCGCAACCGCCGACACACGATGTCGCTGCTGGCCCGCAACCAGCTTGTCCTACTGGTAGCCGATCTAGCTTTCTCCTTGTTCATGGTCAGTGCCAGCGGCGCGATCGCCTGGTGGCGGTTGTTGACCGGGCAGATCGATGCCGGCGGGGCTCTGGGCATCGTGTTGCTTGGCGTACTGTTGTGTGCGCCGATGGAAATGATCGGCGGATTCTTCTACATCGGCATGTCCGGACGTGCTGCTTCCCGTCGAATCGATGCACTGCTGGATATCCCCAGTACCTCGGGTACCACCGCCATCGGAGAATCCACCGGGTTGGCAGATCAGAGCATGATCGCGATCCGCGGCCTCAACTTCGCATATCCCGGACGTTCCCCGGTGCTCATCGATCTTGACCTCGATGTGCCCCGGGGACACCGAATCACGATTCTCGGAGCTTCAGGTTCCGGCAAGTCAACCTTGTTATCCCTTCTGGCTGGCGACTTGGTGCCGGACGACGCGTCGCTGAAAATCAACGGAGTGCTCTTGGCCCCCAAAACCCGGGACCTGATTCGATCAACCAGCGCCCTGGTCAACCAGCACACCTGGTTGTTTCGGACCTGTTTAGCAGAGAATCTGCGGGTCGGCGCCCCAAAGGCTGATGACCGGGAACTGTGGGATGCATTGGATGCAGTCGGATTGGCCGACTGGGCCCGTCGGCTCCCCGCCGGTCTAGACACCCAGGTCGGAGAACAAGGGGTTGCAGTCTCCGGGGGCCAGGCCCAACGACTCTCGCTGGCCCGGGCCATCGTCTCGGGTCGGCAATTGCTGTTGCTAGACGAACCGACCTCTCAGGTGGATCTGGAATCGGAGCGGGTGATCATGGAAGCCATCAACTCCCTGACCGATCGAACCATCGTCATGACCACCCATCGGGCAACCGCCATCCGCCCGGCCGACCGGCTGCTAACCATGGTCGACGGCCACCTTGAGGAGACCCATCAATGAAAGACCCCGTCGTCACCTGGTTACTGCGTGTGTCTCGGCCAGTGTTGCGCCCGTTGGGTGCTGCCGTCCTTTTCCGGCACCTCGACCAGATCTGTGCGGTTGCCCTGTTGTCAATCTGCGCCGCGGCGGTGACGGGGATCGCCGCTCGCTTCGCGGGCGCAACGGTCTCCCATCTGCTGGTTACCAGCATGACCGAGTTGGTGGTGGTTCTGGTCATCCTTTCGGCAGCCAAGGGGCTGTTTCGTTACTTGGAACAGTTCTGCGGGCATCTCGTCGCCTTCAAGGCCCTGGAACTATTGCGCATTGAGCTCTACCAGACCCTGGTGCCGCAGGCGACAGTCATCCGGCGTCAACGGGGTTCGGGCGATGTCCTGGTCCGAGCCACCAAGGACATCGACCGGATCGAAGTGTTCTTTGCCCATACCTTCCCGCCAGCGACCACGGCGGTAACCATTCCGATCGCTGGTGTCGGGGCTATCGCTGCGGCGGGCGACTGGAGGATCGCCGCATTCGTCGCCATGATGCTACTTCTCAGCGGGATGTTGATTCCCCGCATCGGCGGTAGACGGCAACGCATCACCGCGGAGCAGATTGCCCGGGTCCGCGGCCGCTTGGCCCAGCACGTCACAGATTCGGTGCAGGGAATAACGGAGGTGACCGGCTACGGGCACGTCCCCGACAGGCTCGCCGCCATGGAGCACATCGACGAACAAATCATCTCCCTCAGCACCTCCGGTGTCGCAGCATGGCGGGACTCACTGAGGCTCGGAATCCAGCAACTGACGCTCATCATGACGGCATGGTTGGGGACCACCAGTCATCTCGATCCGGTTCTTGTGGCTGTGATCACGGCAATTTCCTGGCGATGCTTCGATGCGACGGCGCCGCTGGTCGGCTTTGCCGACGAATTGCCCACGACGATGGCCGCTGCTGCACGAGTTCACGCCTTGGCGACGGCCCCGGCCCATCCGCCCGCTGTCGCTGACCCGCTGCCTCTGCCGCTGGGCGCCTTATCGGTGCATTGGCAACAACTGAGCCACACCCATTCCAGCCGCACCGTGACCCGGGAACCAGCACTGGTCGATGTGGACATCGAAATTCCCGGGGGTGAGCACGCATGTCTGGTCGGGACATCGGGCTCCGGTAAATCAACCCTGCTGGAGCTGGCCTTGCGGTTCGACGACCCGAGTAACGGCCAGGTCATTGTCGGTGGGGTTGACCTGCGCAGGACAAACCCAGCAGATCTGCACACCCGAGCACAACTGGTCTCCCAATCCAGTTTCCTGTTCAATACCGGCATCCGCGACAACCTCACCCTGGGGCTCGGTTATGTGCCAGATTCCCGGTTGTGGGAGGTCCTCGAAATCGCGAGCATCGCTGATGAGGTCCGAGAGCTGCCCCACGGCCTGGACACCCGGATCGGAGAACACGCGACCACGTTGTCGGGTGGTCAGCGCCAGCGGATCGCCTTGGCCAGAGCCCTATTACATTCCCCCGACCTGCTGCTGCTCGACGAATTCACGGCCCACCTGGATCCAGATCTCGCAGACCGGGTGCGAAACAATCTGCGGTGCGCACTTCCGGACACGACCATCATTGAAGCCACACATACCATGCGAGGGCTGGCCGATGCCGACCGGGTTATCGTGTTGGAACGTGGTCACGTACGCCCTGATCTGGTCGAAGACTTCTTGCGCCGCGCCGAACAGTGATCACTCCGAGGGAACCTGCTCACGCACGTATGCATCAAAAGCGGCCGGATTGCGGGACTGAAGGTAGACCCGTCCCGGGCCTAAGAAATCGAAAACATACCCCTCACCGGATTTAAGTGAGTTCCACAAACCACTCGCCGAAGCTTTCCGCAGTTGGAACCTCATGCCGAGGTCATAGGCGACCACATGACCAGAATCGATCACCACCTGCTCCCCAGGAGCGAGATCACACACGTCCAGGGCACCATAGACCGAGAGGAGCACTTCTCCCTGTCCCCAGGCACGCAGCCCAAAACCTCCCTCGCCACCAAGCAAATTGGCGATCCCGCCCCAGTGGGTGTCCGTGACAACCCCGTGGGAATTCCCAAGCCAAGCACCCCGGGTGAGGAAGAAGGCACGGTCCGGGCTGATCGGGAGGGACAGCACGTCCCCGGGCAGCACGCTGGTCAGATCCACCCAACCACCTTGAGGCGGGGCGGTCATCGTCGTGGTGAATGTGGAAGCTCCTGCGAAAATTTCACGTGACAGGCCGCTCAACAGCCCACCTTCGGCGCGAGCATCAATGCTCATGCCCGGACTATGGGCCATCATCGCTCCTGACAGGATGTGCACCGGCTCGGTGGGGGCCAGCAGCACCCGTGCGACGGCGAAGGATGGGTTGTGCCTGATGTGGACTTGCATGCCCCCAGTGTGCGGCACCAAGGAAGGTTCAGTACAAGATGGTGGCGAATTCCCCCACCTGCCGGAATCCCAGGGCCGTGTAAAGGGCGCGCGCCGGGGCGTTGAAATCGTTGACGTACAGGGAGACAATCGGATGCATCCGGCGGGCGATGCGCACCGCTTGGGACATGGCTGCCTCCGACAGGCCACGCCCCCGCAGTTGCGGGTGCAGCCACACTCCCTGGATCTGGCAGTGGCTGCCACAGGCGGCCCCAACATCGGATTTAAACCACACCCGGTTGCCATGCACTGCACCCATCGCCCTCCCGGTATGGATCAGATTGCGCACGTAGTGCCGGTAGGTACTGCCAATGCCCATCGGGGAGATTCCGACCTCCTCGGTGTACATGGCAACGGCGGCGTCCAGATAGGGACCGTAGTTCTGTTCGGTGATGGTGTGCACCCGCGGGTCCCCGGGAACCACCGGGTCCTCATCAATGACCAGGAGCGGCTGGTGAGCGCGGATCTCACGGACCTGTCCCCAAGCTCGTCCCCAGTGCTCCACCAGACTCGCGTGCAACCCCATTACCTGGGTGGCATCCCCCATGATGGAGGCAGTTGCCCGGCGGGATCCGATGATCCTGGCGAAAGTATCCAAATCGCCGGGGCCGATATTGATCGGTACCAGGTTCGCTCCCGCGTGGCAGGCACTAATCAGCTTGCCCTCATCGAAGCGTCCGTAGATCGCGCAGCCCAGTACCGCGGGATCCAGACCCACATTGCGGATGCGTGAGGCAACGAACAGGTTGCGGACCGGATCAGTGGCGAGCAGCGCATCCAGTTCCGGGACGTCGCGGTTGTCGAGAACCCTAATGGTTTCGGTCAACTGATGACCACATCGGGGGTGCCGGAGGAAGTGAAGGAATCGGCGATTTTGTTCGCCTCGGTGATAAGGGTCTCCACGATCTGGTTTTCCGGCACCGTGGCGATGACCTCGCCCTTCACGAAGATCTGACCGCGCCCGTTACCTGAAGCCACCCCGAGATCCGCCTCGCGAGCCTCACCAGGGCCATTCACCACACACCCCATCACCGCGACCCGGATCGGTACCGTGAAATGTTTCAGTGCTTCGTTGACATCGGCGGCCAAGGTGTAAACGTCGACCTGAGCCCGGCCACAAGAGGGGCAGGAGACAATCTCAAACTGGCGCGGACGCAAGTTGAGTGACTCGAGAATCTTGATGCCAACCTTGACCTCTTCCACCGGCGGTGCAGACAGGGAAACCCGGATGGTGTCTCCGATCCCCTCGGCGAGCAAGGCGCCGAAAGCCACCGAGGATTTGATGGTTCCCTGGAAGGCGGGCCCGGCCTCGGTGACTCCCAAGTGCAATGGATAGTCACATGCCGAGGAAAGCCTGCGATAAGCCTCCACCATGATCACCGGATCGTGATGCTTGACCGAGATCACGAAATCGTGGAAATCAACTTCCTCGAAGAGCTTCGCCTCGTTGAGAGCCGATTGCACCAAGGCCCCAGCCGGGTCCGATTTGTACATGACCATGAGTCGCTTGTCCAAGGATCCAGCGTTGATCCCGATGCGCAGCCCGGTACCATTCTGGCGCGCAGCGATGGCGATGTCAGCGATCTTGTCGTCGAAGGCCTTGATGTTACCCGGGTTGACCCGGACCCCAGCGCATCCTGCATCAATAGCTGCAAAGACATAGCGGGGCTGGAAGTGAATATCTGCAACGACGGGGATCTTCGATTTCGCAGCGATCGCAGGAAGAGCATCCGCGTCATCCTGGGAGGGAACCGCGACTCGCACGATGTCGCAACCAGCAGCGGTGAGTTCCGCGATCTGTTGCAGAGTGGCATTGATGTCCGAGGTGAGTGTGGTGGTCATCGACTGCACCGAGACCGGCGCATCACCACCAACCCAGCGGTCGCCGACCCGGACCTTTCGGGTGACCCTGCGCGTGGCTAGTACTCGCGGGCTCTCCACGGCCGGGGTTCCCAGATTGATGCTCATCGACTTCACTTCCTCGGATCAATTGCATGTCCAGACTAGCCGGGTCGACGGCTGTACACCCAGAACTGTGACCAGCCTCAGCAAACCCGATAGCTCAGGCCACTAGGTCCACACCGGGGTCACCGGTTGCCAAGATCAATCCGTCGATCTCCAGGGGCTGCCAAGCGACGATACGGCCGACACCGGTCCAGTTGAGCCGACCGGGATCACTGATGAGTTTCGCATCGCAAATGATCACGACGTCACAGCCGATGTCCACGACACCCTGGACGGCATCGCTGCCGGTACGGACCTCGACCTCGGGAAGTTCCCAATCAAGGATGCCTGCATCAGTGGCCATCTCCCGATGCCGGGAGCGATAGAGAAGCTCCGCGTACTCGTCAGTGATCCCCAAGCGCAGCGGAGTGAAATCCATGACGAGTTCAGCGAGCCGATCGGGGTCTGCGCCGTCATCGACCAGCCCATCAATCATGAAATCACCACGGTGGGCGCCAATGTGGGCAAGGATCTCGACGCCCCGGATGGAGCGAGGACCGATGACGATGACACTGATCACCCGCTCAGTCTTGCACCAATGCCGGAACCCGCCAACCGGTAGGGTTGGTTCAACCCCGACGAGGAGAACGATGAACACCAGCCACATGCCCACCTTGGAGATCGAGTCCTTGGAGCAGTGGGACATCCACGTCAGCGGCGTCGGGGCAATCACTGGTTGGGTGGTGCAGTCCGTGGACCTCACCGAACGCTCCGCCGACCTGACCCGGCTCGATCCGCACGCGGCGATTTTCCTGGGCTGTCGATTCGCCGATGGCGTTATCGAGGACCTCCAGGAGCGGGGAGCCCTGATCTTCCCTACCCTGCCCGATCTTCCCTTCGACCCCTACCGGGCGCGACTGTGGTCGGCCACCGGCCTGTACGGAGAGCTGAGCACTGGTGCTGTCTACGCCAATACCACCGATGCCCAGATCTACGCCTGGTATACCTCCCGCCCTAAGCCCACCCCGCTGGAGGACACCCTGGCGATGAGCCTGCATGACCACGCCATCACCGATGCACTGCTGGAGTACTTGGCCGATATCGCTCCCGGCGACACAGTGGGGATCATGGGCGGTCATGCCCTGCAACGCGACTCCGACGGTTATCTCGGCGCTGCCCGGCTGGCTTCCCGGTTGTCCCGGGCCGGGTGCACAATCCTCACCGGGGGTGGGCCAGGAGCCATGGAGGCAGCCAATCTCGGCGCCCACCTCGCGGGACAACCAGCGGTCCTACGCCAGGCCATCAACCATTTAATGACCTTCCCTGATTTCATCGCCGACCCGACGATGTGGGTGGCCTCCGCCCTGGAAGTGCTCGCATCTACCCATCCCACGGGACGCTCAGTAGGCATCCCGACGTGGTTCTATGGCCACGAACCGACCAATGTCTTCGCATCGGTGATCGCCAAGTATTTCTCCAACGCCCTGCGTGAAGACATCCTGTTGGCCCAGTGCCGTGGCGGCATCGTCTACCTTCCCGGAGCCGCAGGTACCGTCCAGGAAGTCTTCCAAGCCGCCACCGCCAATTACTACGCTGCCGATCCCTCGGGGGTGGTGCCCATGGTCTTCGTCGGCGTCGAGTACTGGACCGAGACACTGCCGGTGTGGCCGCTCATCTCCCTGCTGGGGCGCGAGCGCACCCTGGGCGAACGGATCAAACTAGTCGGCGAAGTCGACGAGGCCGCCGATCATCTACTCGAGCTGCGGACCGACCGCGGCATCGACGTGACCCGCTCGTCCTAACCACGATCACTGTCCGGTTGAATGCCATCCATAACTGAGAAACCACACCGTGGGATGCATGACGCATCAACGCCCTCAGACAAACTCGGCTTCTGCACTATCTAGGTTCGCAGCCAACTGCCCACAGGCACCGTCGATGTCCGAGCCGCGGGTATCGCGTACCGTCACTGGAACCCCGGCGCATTCAAGGTGGGCGACAAATGCTTTCTCGTCCTCGCGTCGTGAGGCAGTCCACCTGGATCCCGGCGTGGGGTTGAGCGGAATCAGGTTCACGTGGAACCAGCCGAAGTCACCACGGGATTTTAGGCGTTTGGCCAGCAGATCCGCCCGCCATGATTGGTCGTTGATATCCTTGATCAGGATGTATTCGATGGACACCCTGCGACGGGTCACCCGGGCATGGTTCCATGCCGCGTCGAGCACAGCGTCGACATTGAAATGCTTGTTCAACGGCACGATTTCATCACGCAGTTCGTCGTCGGGTGCGTGTAGTGAAACGGCAAGGGTCACTGGAAGCCCCTCGGTGGCCAGTTGCTCCATCCGTGGAACCATGCCGACGGTAGACACAGTGATGCCGCGTGCCGAGATTCCCAGCCCGTCGGGAACCGGGGCGTGAATAGTTCGGATCGCGTTAACCACCGCCCGGTAGTTGGCCATCGGCTCGCCCATACCCATGAAGACGACGTTGTTGATCCGACCTGGCCCCCCGGGTAACTCGCCTGCCCCCAGTCGTCGGGCCGCATCGTGCACCTGCCATATGATCTCTGCAGTGGTCAGATTACGTTGCAGCCCACCTTGACCTGTGGCACAGAACGGGCAGGCCATCCCGCACCCTGCCTCGGAGGAGATGCAGATCGTGGTGCGTCCCGGATAGCGCATGAGAACCGATTCGATGAGGGCTCCATCAAAGGCCCGCCATCCCGTCTTGACGGTCATACCCTCATCCGCAATGAGGTCCCTGAGGTTAGTCAGCAGGGTCGGGAACCACTTCTCAGCAACTTGGTCCCGGACCTCTCGTGGCAGATCGGTCCAACTCGACGGGTCATTCGACGAACGAGCGAACCAATTGGTGGAAATCTGCCTTGCCCGGAACTTGGGCAGGCCGACCCCGACGACTGCCTCGACACGCTCATCGACCCCCATGTCCATCCAGTGTCCGGGGGGCTTGGGACGCCTGGGATTGAATTTTCCGGTGAAGTCGATCGGTTCCGTCACGATCATCCAACCAACAACAACATCGATAACCAAGCAAGCGGGGCGGCAATCAGCAGGGAATCCAGCCGGTCCATCGCTCCCCCGTGCCCGGGGATCACCCGGCCCATGTCCTTGATACCTGCCTGACGCTTGAGCATCGACTCGATCAAGTCACCGACGGTCGCCGCAATAGATAGCAGCACGCCGATGATGATCCCGGCCCACCAGCTGGCACCAATCATCAGCGGGGCGATGACGGCACCCACCAGACCGGTGATGGCGACAGCTCCCAGGGTTCCCTCCCAAGTCTTACTCGGGGAGATGTGGGGCACCATCCTGCGGCGCCCCGCCAAGGAACCTACCGCATAGGCGGCAGTGTCGGAGCCGGGCACCAGCAAGAAGTAGAGGATCAACCGTAAATGGCCCTCGGGTTGAACCAACAACAGCATCAGCGTGGATAACAGCATCGGCAAATAACCAATGATGAACAGTGAGGCCGATGCGTCGCGCATGAATCCTTCCACCGGCCCCCGCAGCCTCACGACGAGACATGCGATGACCATCAAGGTGAGCGCGGCGAGCACCGTCCCGAATCCGGCAGTCATTCCCCATCGCAAAGCAACGATGTAGCCGATGGCTAGGGTCAGCGGCGAACCGATAGCAATCGGCGTGAAAGCGGCATGCATCCGGCGCCTGCTAAAGGCTCGGGTCAGTTCAAATCCACCGGCCAAGGCACAGGCGATCAGGAAGGCGATGAACCCCCAGTGCCATAGCAGCAGGGACCCTAGGATCCACGCGTACAAGATGATGGCCGAGGCGATCGCCACCGGCAGATTCCTGCCGGTGGTGCGTCGCCTTGGTTCGGCGGGAACACTGACCACCATTGCCTCCGGTAGGGTGGACGCGGGACGGGCTGGCATCCCTCTGGCTGGACCTCCGGTGGGTTCCCCGCGTCTGGCGGGCCCCCGTTCGTCCGACATCTCAGACCGCCATCAGCTCGGCCTCTTTGGCCTTCAGTAACTTGTCGATCTCCTCGGTGGCCTTCTTGGTCTCATCATCGAGGCGCCTCTCGGCCTTCTTGGCCTCGTCCTCGCCGACCTCCTTGTCCTTCTCAGCCTTCTTGATCTGGTCGATGGCGTTGCGTCGCACACCGCGGATGGAAATCTTGGCATCTTCGGCCTTAGCCTTGACGATCTTGATGTACTCTTTGCGGCGCTCCTCAGTGAGCTCGGGCAACACAACGCGGATGGACTTCCCGTCGGAGGCCGGGTTCACTCCTAAATCGGAATCCCGGATGGCCTTCTCGATGGCATTTAGCGCAGATGCATCGAAGGGGTTGATCAACATTACGCGTGGCTCCGGCGACTGGAAGGTAGCCAGTTGCTGCAGCGGCGTGGGAATGCCGTAATATTCGGCCTGGATCTTGTCGAACATGGCGGGAGTGGCGCGCCCGGTGCGCACCGTGGCGAAGTCCGAACGAGCGAAGTCGATGGCACTGCTCATCTTCTTCACTGCTTGGTTGAGAATATCGTCGATCACGTGTTTGCCTTCCGGAATAGTGATGGTGATTCTGGCTGGTCAGGGGTGGACCCAAGTGCCGATGCGCTCGCCGGCCACTGCCCGACCAATGTTCGACTCATCGTCGAGACCGAAGAAGAGCATGTCCAGGTGGTTGTCACGAGCCAGGGAGATGGCCGTGGCATCTGCGACCTTGAGCCCAGCGGTGAGGAATTCATCGTAGGTGAGCTCCTCGAAACGTTTCGCATCCGGGTTCGTCTTGGGATCGGAATCGTAGACCGCATCCACGCCATTCTTGCCCATCAACAGGATCTCAGCCGCGATCTCCAAGGCCCGCTGCGCTGCGACCGTGTCGGTGGAAAAATAAGGCATCCCCGAGCCTGCACCAAAGATGACCACGCGCCCCTTTTCCAAATGGCGTTCGGCACGGCGCGGGATGTAAGGCTCGGCGACCTGCCCCATCGTGATAGCCGACTGCACCCGGGTGGGTGCTCCTTCCTTTTCCAGGAAGTCTTGCAGGGCCAGCGAGTTCATTACGGTTCCCAGCATGCCGATGTAGTCGGCACGATCTCGGTCCATGCCACCACGTTGCAGTTCGGCCCCACGAAAGTAGTTGCCGCCACCGACGACGACAGCCACTTGGGTGCCATTAGCGACTAGGCTGGCGATCTGTTTGGCGACCGATCGCACGACAAGAGGATCGACGCCGAGCCGCCCCCCACCGAAGGCCTCCCCGGAGAGCTTGAGCAGTACACGCTTGTAGGGTTCGGTCATCGACAAACCTCCGAGGCTCGAAGTGGTTGGCGACCACTCTAGCGACGTACGAGCCTCCAAGACCATTTGGTACCTCCTTACGCCCGGGCAAGAGGAAGGGGCGGTCCTGCAGGACCGCCCCTCACCAAATGCCAGTAATCAGGCGCCGACAACGAAACGCACGAAGCGTTTGATGGTCACACCCGCATCCGCGGCAAGCTTGCCAACGGTCTTCTTGTCGTCGGAGATCGACTGCTGTTCGAGCAGGACGGTCTCTTTGTAGAAGCCATTCACGCGGCCCTCAACGATCCTCGGGATGATCTTCTCGGGCTTGCCCTCCTCAAGGGCGGTCTCCTCGGCAATCCGCTGCTCGCGCCCGACAACCTCGGCCGGAACATCTTCACGAGAAACGTAATCGGGACGCATTGAGGCGATCTGCAGGGCGACACCGTGGACGAACTCGGCGTTGTCGCCCTCGTACTCGACCAGGACACCAACCTGCGGAGGCAGATCCTGGGCACGACGGTGCAGGTAGGTGTGGACGTTGCCGTCGAAACGGGCGACGTTCGCCAGCACCAGCTTCTCGCCGATCTTGGCCTCAAGGGCCGCCACGGCGTCGGCGATGGTGGTGTCACCCAACGGCAGAGCCAGGGCGGAATCGGCATCGGAGACCTTCGCGTCCTCCACGGCGGTAACGATCGCATCGGCTAGGTCGACGAACTCCTGGTTCTTGGCGACGAAATCGGTCTCGGAAGAGAACTGGATCAACGACGAGCCCTTGGCTGCGACCAGGCCATTGTTCGCCGAGCGGTCCGAACGCTTGGCGGCCTTGGCTGCACCCGACACACGGAGCAACTCGACGGCGCGCTCAAAGTCGCCCTCGGCCTCGGTGAGAGCCTTCTTTGCGTCCATCATGCCGGCGCCAGTCATGTCGCGCAGTTTTTTCACATCAGCGGCGGTGATAGCCATTGCTGTTTCCTGTCTTGTGGGAAGTGGTGTCGGGTCAGTTGGTCTCGCTGGAGGAGGAATCGACATCCTCAATGGCCTCGGCTTGCTCAGAAGCTCCGAGGAGTTCGCGCTCCCAGTCTGGCATGGGTTCGGCGGCCGGCTGATCCGGGGAAGTGACGCCACCGGTGGAGCGGGCAACCAGACCGTCGGCTACGGCGTCGGCGATGATACGGGTCAGCAGGGACACCGAACGGATGGCGTCGTCATTACCTGGTATTGGGTGATCGACCTCGTCGGGATCGCAGTTGGTGTCCAAAATGGCGACGACCGGGATGTGCAACTTGCGGGCCTCGTCAATGGCCAAATGTTCCTTCTTGGTGTCGACTACCCACACAGCCTGGGGAAGCCCAACCATGTCACGGATGCCACCGAGGGACTTCTCCAACTTGTCCTTCTCGCGGCGCAGACCGAGCAGTTCCTTTTTAGTGAGCCCCCCCGGAACGACGTTCTCCAAGTCCATCGACTCAAGTTCCTTGAGACGAGCGGTGCGCTTGGAGATGGTCTGATGGTTAGTCAGCATGCCGCCCAACCAACGCTGGTTCACGTAGGGCATACCGACCCGAGTGGCTTGCTCGGCAATAGACTCCTGGGCCTGCTTCTTGGTACCGACGAACAGTATCTGCCCGCCACGGGCAACCAAGGAAGAGACGTAGGCATAAGCGCGATCAATGTAGGTCAGCGACTTGCGGACGTCGATGATGTAGATGCCGTTTCGCTCGTTGAAAATGAAACGCTTCATCTTCGGGTTCCAACGACGAGTCTGGTGTCCGAAGTGGACACCGCTCTCCAAGAGCTGGCGCGTGGTCACGACGGCCATGGTGGTCCTTTCCTACCGGACTTCCGAGCATTCGTGCCCGGGGAATCCGGCCATTCGGGTGGGCATCAGCCCACGTGGTTCGACGAATCCCAGGCTCTCCCGGGTTTCCCTGATGCATCAGAACCAAGCGCCGACATGTGTGGTGACACATGTGCGGACCGTGCCCAGTTCCCCGGATGTGACATCCGAAAATATGCATGCGACGTCAACTCGCCGAAACGAGCTGCCCGGTCATCATATGCCCCGGCTGACGATCCGGCAATCCGGTGCAGTCCGAGCTCATGGTTGTGCACAGACCCTCGGTGATCTGAACATCCGGGAACCTCGACGACGATCCTCAGGGCATGAGAAAACTGCTGCTCATCATCGTGCTGGCAGGCCTGCTGTGCACATCTGACATTTCCGAGGCTCACGGTAATCCCGCATCGCCGGGACGGGTGATTCCTGTTGCGGGCAAGATACTGCGTCGTTTCCAGATGGGCGAGTCCGACTGGTCCCCCGGTCATCGGGGAGTGGATCTCGCCGGCATCGAAGGGCAGCAGGTGGTCTCCCCCGAATCTGGGGTGGTCTCATGGGTCGGACGGATCAACGGGGTGCCGATGATGTCGATCCAGCACCCCGACGGCACGCGTTCTACCTTCCAGCCGGTCACCACCTCACTCGCCACCGGTGCGGTAGTCTTCGCCGGCCAACCGGTAGCCATTCTCGTCACCGGCCACTGCGACGGTAGTGATGTCTGCCTTCACTGGGGAGTCCGCCGCGGGGAAACCTATCTGGACCCCCTCGTCTGGCTGGGTGGGGACACACCCCGGGTACGTTTGCTGAGCGCCGACGCCACTCCACGCGTCACCCCGCCGTTTGGTGGCACCGGCATCATGCCGACCGGTGATCTCCCGGTGCCGGGCCCGATCACCTCAGGATTCGGGCCACGGACCAATCCGATCAGTGGCCGTCAGGAGTTCCACGACGGTGTCGACATCGGGGCGAACTGCGGTACCCCGGTAGCCACCTTGTGGGCTGGGATTGTGCGACGGGCGACCACGGTGGGCGGTTTCGGGTTGCGGGTGGAGGTGGACCACGGCAATGGTCTATCCACGTCCTATTCCCACTTAGAACGAATCGATGTGTCAGGTGGGCAGCAACTCACTGCGGGCAGCATCGTAGGTGCAGTCGGCACGACCGGATACTCAACCGGCTGCCATCTGCACTACTCAATGGTGCGCAACGACATCACCGTCGATCCCCTGGGGGTGCACTGAATACCGTCATGTTGCAAGGCAGCAAGCCCAGGACCCCGGCTATGGATTAACCCGGTGGATCGGATGGTCAAGCACGAGGATGGGCCTGGTCGAAGACCTGACGCAGCCGCTGGGAAGTGACGTGGGTATAGATCTGAGTGGTTGCCAGGGATGCATGTCCAAGCATTTCCTGGACGCTACGCAGATCCGCACCGCCCTCCAGCAGATGGGTCGCCATTGCATGCCGCAACCCATGAGGCCCGCTATCTGGAGCATCGGGTATCGCGCGCATCGCCTCGTGCACCACCCGACGCACCACCCGCGGATCGATTCGTGCTCCCCGGCGCCCGAGAAACAGTGCGGCCCCGGAACTGGGAGTCACCCACTCCCCTCGTCGGGTACACCAGGCATCGACTGCGTCGAGAGCTGGGGCACCCACCGGGACCGCGCGTTGTTTGTTGCCCTTGCCCACAACGCTCACCAAGTTTCGTTCCCGATCCAGATCGCCCAAGTTGAGCCCGCACAACTCCGACACACGTAATCCGGAGCTATAGAGCAGCTCGAGGATTGCCACATTACGTGCCCCTGCGGGAGTCTCGTCGATGCTCGCCGCGTCGAGAACTGCGACCATTAGTTCGGCGGTGTCGTTGCGGGTGAGGGTCCGCGGGAGTCTGCGCGGTATTTTCGGTGATTTGAGCCCCGCTGCCGGGTCGATCATCACGAGTTGGTTACGTCGGGCCCAGTCAAAAAAGGTCCTGATCGCCGATGCTCGGCGTTGCATCGAGGTGGAGGCCGAACCGTTGCGTCGTTGGGCAGCAAGCCAGGTCCGCAGATCAACGAGGGCGATCCGGTCAATGCGAGTGATGCCCCGGGCAACCATCGCCTGAAGCATGGCGATCAGATCGCTGCGATAGGCCCGAACGGTGTGGGCCGATCTATCCCGTTCCAAGCTGAGGTGTCGGCAGAACTCGTCGATCACCTGGGTCGCCCATACGGGCAATTCTTCCATCTCATCGTCCTGCACCACTCCATTGTGCCGCCGCCACCACCCAAGTTCCCACGTACCCCGAGCAGACCTCGGGTCATGGCGGCACAGGGGTGGATATAGATTTAGGCCACCAACACATCGCGTGTCGGCGAGGAAGGATGGTGGAACATGGCGACCCCGCAAGAGTGGGCGGCCAAAGGGCGGATTCTACGGATCACCCGGTGGGACGAACCCGTGATGCATACCCCCACCCGACCCGTCACCGATTTCGGTCCGGAATTGCATCAGCTGGTGGCTGACATGTTCGCGACAATGATCGCCGCCGACGGGGTCGGGCTGGCCGGACCCCAGGTCGATGCTGACCTGGCGGTATTCACCTTCTGCTGCCCCGACGGTAACGACCGGATCCGCCACGGAGTGGTGTGCAATCCGATGGTCACCCTGCCGGAGGGCCGGGATCGTCATCTAGATGCCACCGAGGAAGGATGCCTGTCGTGGCCGGGGTCCTATCAACCGCTAGCCCGCCCGGACAAGGCGGTGTGCGAAGGGGTTGATGAGAACGGCAATCCGGTACGCATCGAGGCCACCGGGTTATTGGCCCGCTGTGTGCAACACGAGACCGACCACCTCAACGGCACTGTTTTCGGCGACAGGCTGTCCAAACGTTCACGCAAGTTGCTCGACGAACAGAAACAAGCGCATGCCCACCTCTACCCCGACGACTGGCCGATTACCCCGAAAGGCTGAGCCCATCCACTCCATAGGATCGATCCTCCGGGTTCCTTGCCCGCACCACAGCCCCGCAACCGATACAACGCTGCGATCGGTGCCGGGTGGAGAAGTTCACGATACTTCTGGAACGTTGGCTCAGCTCGCGCACCCACAAGGCGTGCGGTCCTGTTCAGTCATCCCGGGCAACGGTGATGCGCCAGATGATAGCCAGCCAATAGGCTATGGCTGTGCCCAAAGATTACGATCTCATTCGTCGCGACGGGCGGGACATCGCCCGCATCGCAGCCCGCGGTCGCGCCGTTCTGGCCAACCCGCTGATCAATTTCGGCACTGCCTTCACCGCCGAGCAGCGCCGCGATCTCGGACTATCCGGTCTGTTGCCTGATGCGATCATATCCGCTGACGCCCAGATGCGGCGGGTCTACAAGCAGTATGCACGCGAGCCGACGGATCTAGCCAAGTACATCTACCTCACCTCCATGCAGGATCGGAACGAGATCCTCTTTTACCGGTTGCTCACCGAGAACATTGAGGAGATGCTGCCGATCGTCTACACCCCGACCATCGGCAAGGCCATCCAGGAGTACTCCCACTGGTTCCACAAACCACGCGGTCTCTACCTCAACATCGACAATCCCGACGGAATCGCCATCGCCCTCGCTGCCTCCGGGAAAGGCCCCGAGGAGGTGGACCTGGTCGTCGTCACCGACTCCGAGGGCATCCTGGGCATCGGTGACCAGGGCGTGGGCGGGGTCGCCATCGCCGTGGGCAAGCTATCGGTCTACGTAGCAGCAGCCGGAATCCACCCCAACCGTGTTCTTCCGGTGGTGCTAGACACCGGGACCGACAACCTCGACCTGCTCAATGACCCAGCTTATCTGGGTGTACGCCATTCCCGGGTGCGCGGAGAGGCATATGACTCCTTTATCGATCGGTTTGTCACAGAGCTCACGGCCGCCTTCCCCAATGCCATGATCCACTGGGAAGACTTCGCCGCGGCAAACGCCCACCGAATCCTGAACCGCTACCGCGACGAGGTATGTTCCTTCAACGACGATATCCAGGGCACGGCGGCAGTCGTCGTCGCGGCGGTGCTGTCCGGGATCCGGGCCAATCATTCGAGCCTCGCCGAGCAACGAATCGTCATTCACGGCGCTGGTTCGGCGGGCATCGGCATCGCAAACCTGTTGGTGGATCTCATGGTGGCCGAGGGAATGGATCCGGAAAAGGCCAAATCCAGGTTCTGGGGGCTCTCCTCCCGGGGTCTGTGCCTGCGTGGCGGCCAGTTGCGAGACTTCCAGAAGCCCTACGCACGTGACCCCGCCGAACTCACCGACTGGGTACTTGATATCCCAGGCCGTCATGAACTGGCCGATGTGGTGCGCAATGTGCACCCCACGATCCTGATCGGCGCATCTGCCCAGCCGGGAGCCTTCACCGAGCAAGTCATCAAGGAGATGGCCGCGCACTGCGAGTGGCCGGTCATCATGCCGTTGTCCAATCCCACATCACGGGCGGAGGCCACCCCTGTGGATCTGCTCGAATGGACTAGGGGAAGGGCGCTCATTGCCACAGGCTCCCCTTTCACTCCGGTGCAACATGACGATCAGATGCACACCATCGCCCAGGCGAACAATGCCCTGATCTTTCCGGGTATCGGTCTGGGTGTGGTGACCTGCAAAGCTGAACAGATTTCCGACTCGATGCTGGCGGCAGCCGCCCGGGCAGTCGCGGATGCGGTCACCGACCGGCGCAGGGGAGCCTCCCTATTACCGGCAATGCACCAACTGCGCGCGATCTCAGCGCGTGTCGCTGTGGCAGTGGCCCAGCAAGCGAACAAGGAGGGACTGGCCCGGCGCCCACTGGACAATCCGATCCAACAGGTCTATGACGCGATGTGGCGGCCAGACTATCCCGAAATTGAGGTGGTCTCCCCCGAGGAACTTGATGCCGGGGGTGCAAGTTCATAGCAGGCGACGGCTGCGGCCGTGGCGACGTTGAGGGAATCGATACCAGCGGCCATCGGAATCCGGACCGCCAGATCCGCCCGGGCAAGCCATTCGCGTGAGATTCCCGCCCCCTCGGTGCCTAGCACCAACGCGATCCGCCGGTCCAACGAACGCACCCGGGCTGCGTAATCGCCCAAGTCCACTGCGTCATCGCCCAGTGCCATGGCTACTGTCTCGAAACCGGCCCTGTGCAGCACCGACAGGTCGTGGCTGGCCAGGCGTGTCCAAGGTAGGGAGAAGACCGCTCCCATGGAGGTCTTGATCGCCCGGCGGTACAACGGATCGGCACACCTGGGAGCAAGAATCGCACCCTGCCACCCGAGAGCCGCTGCGCAGCGGATGATCGCCCCCACATTGGTGTGATCGACGATGTCTTCCAGCACGACGACCCTGTCCATCACCAAGATCTGCTCCAAGGTCCACGCTTCGCGCCGGTACATTGCACCCAATGCGCCACGATGCACATGGAAGCCAGTCACCTGCTCGGCGAGTTCCTCGCTGACTAGATAGACCGGAGCATCCACCCCGATCAATAGGTCGCTCAACCCGGCCAGCCATCGCTCGGCAAGCATCAGTGATTTCGGGACATGCCCAGTCTCAACTGCGCGACGAATTACCTTGGCTCCTTCAGCGATAAATATACCCCGACCCGCCTCAAGTCGGCGGCGCAGCGACGACTCCCGAAGGTGCACGTAGTCGGCGAGTCGTTCATCGCCGGGATTGGTGATCTCGATGGTGTGCACGAGGCCCCATGCTACGTGAATCGTCCGTATTGTGTGGTCCATGGCTTCAGGCAGACACTTCAAGGTCGACTGGTTCCTGACAGCGATTGTCGTCTCCGCGGTGGTCGCATCCTTCCTCCCTGCCCGCGGGATAGGCGTTCCAGTCATGGACTGGACCACCAAGGTGCTGATCTTCATATTGTTTTTCCTCTATGGGGTGCGCCTCAAACCCTCGGAGACTTTGGCTGGCTTGAAGCATTGGAAGCTGCACGCGGTGATCCTGTCATTCACCTATGTGATCTTCCCCATATTGGGCATCCTGCTCGGATTGATGGAGCCCTGGCTTATCTCCGGTGATGTGCACCGCGGTTTTCTGTTTCTGTGTCTGGTGCCCTCGACGGTGCAGTCCTCGATTAACTTCACCTCGATCGCCCGGGGCAATGTCGCTGGAGCCATCGTCTCGGCCTCGGTGTCGAATCTGCTGGGGGTATTCGTCACCCCCCTGTTGGCACTGTGGCTGATGACCACTACCGGTCTGACCCTCGATCCTTCCTCGGTGGTGGATATCGCCTGCCAGATCCTGCTGCCCTTCATGCTCGGGCAGTTGTCCCGGCGGGTAACGGCCGATTTCGTCGCCCGTCACCCGCAGTTGAAGCTCGTCGACCAGGGATCCATCGTCCTGGTGGTCTACAAGGCATTCTCCCAAGGGGCCCGAGAAGGACTGTGGCAGCGCACCGGTATCGGTGATCTGGTGGCGATCGTGGTGATCACCGGGGTATTGCTGATGCTGATGCTGTGGCTCACTTGGCAGACACCGGCCTGGCTGGGATTCAATCGGCGCGACCAGATCACCATCCAGTTCTGCGGAACCAAGAAGTCGCTGGCGACGGGTGTACCGATGGCCTCGGTAATGTTCCCTGCAGCCAGTGTGGGAACCATCGTTCTTCCACTGGTGATCTTCCATATGGTCCAGTTGATGGTCTGCGGAGCCCTTTCAACTCGTTACGCAGCCCACGACGAGGACTGGCACGAAACGACAAACCGCTGACCACAGATATCCGGGCACGAGGCACCGAAAGTCACCAGCGTTCCGGGCGGGTACTACTGCTGGGCGCGACGAGCAGGGTGGAAGGCGCGGGCGCTCCACCTGTCGTCGGTCCTGGTCACCTCCAAGGGGATGCCGTAAGCACCCGAGACGTTCTCCGAAGTGATCACCTCGCGAACTGGACCTTGGGCATATACCTTGCCGTCGGTCAGCAGCAGAGCGTGAGTGATGCCTGAAGGGATCTCCTCCAAGTGATGGGTCACCAACACGACGGTGGGCGCATAGGGGTTGGCACAAAGCCGACCAAGAATCCCCACCAGTATCTCCCTGCCGCACAGGTCGAGCCCGGCACTCGGTTCGTCGAGCAACAACAACTCAGGATCGGTCATCAGTGCCCGGGCGATCTCTACCCGCTTGCGTTCCCCCTCGGACAGGGTGCCGTAGGTGCGATCGCCGAGTTCACCGACCTGCATCAGCCGCATGAGTTCCATAGCCCGGTTCTGGTCCATGGCCTCGTAGGATTCTCGCCAGCGTCCGAGCATCCCGTAGGAGGCCGACATAATGATGTCTCGAACCTTCTCCGACGCTGGGATGCGATGGGCCATGGCAGAGGAGGCCAGTCCTATCCTGGGTCGCAACTCGAAGACATCGACTGCCCCCAAGTACTCCCCCAGCAGGCTGACCACCCCTTGGGTGGGGTGCATTTGCGCGGCGAGTAGGGACAACATGGTCGTTTTCCCGGCACCATTGGGGCCGACGACGACCCATCGCTCAGATTCGGATACTTTGAAATCGACCTCGTCGAGTAGCAGTTTCGCGCCTCGGCGCACGCTCACCCGATCCAATTCCGCCACGGTCACCATATCTGAAACCTTATCTCCCAGCGACGCCGGTCGCAGGTACCGCACCAATCAGGCCCCGGTGGAATGCAGCCCCCCGTCAACGTGGAGCATCGTTCCGGTGGTCATCGGGAACCAGTCGCTGAGTAAGGCGACAACGGCCTTCCCGACCGCGGTGGCATCCTTCGGGTCCCATCCCAGCGGCGCTCGTTGTTCCCACACGGCATTGAAATCGGTCGATCCGGGAATCGCCTTCTTGGCGATGGTGTCAACCGGGCCGGCAGCCACCAGATTGCAGCGGATACCGTCCGGGCCAAGATAACGGGCCAGGTACCTGTTGGTCGATTCGAGGGCGGCCTTCGCCACGCCCATCCAGTCGTAGGTGGGCCAGGAGACCGTGGCATCGAAGGTGAGTCCAACGACGGACGATCCGGTGGACAGCAGATCACGCACCGCCATAGTCAGTGACTGGAGGGAGTAGGCAGAAGTGTGCACCGCAGTGGCAACATCCTCCCAGCCAGTGGTGAGGAAGGCTCCGCCCAAGGCGGTAGCAGGATTCGCATAGGCGACCGAGTGCACTACCCCGTCGAGGTGGTCGAAGCCATGCTCGCGCAGCACCCCGGGCAAATCGGCCAGTGCCTGGGGGTCGGTCACGTTCAAGTCCAGCACCGCGGGTACCGGATCCAGCTTCTTGACCACCCGGTTGGTCAGGGACATGCCCCGGCCGAAATTTGACACGATCACCTCCGCGCCCTGTTCCTGGGCGATACGCGCCACTGCATAGGCAATCGAGGTATTCATGGTCACACCAGTGACCATGATCTTCTTGCCGTCAAGGATTCCCATTGTTCAGTCACCCATTCCCATTCCACCGTCAACCGGGAGCACCGCCCCAGTAATGTATCCAGATTCGTCATCGACCAGGAAGGCGACCGCGCGTGCGATGTCGCCCACCTCACCCATGCGCCCTACAGGTACCTTCGCGAGGTACTCGGTCCGCATCTTTTCATCAAGTATCTCGGTCATGTCGGTGGCGATAAAGCCGGGCGCGATGACATTACAGGTTATGCCCCTCCCACCCAGTTCACGGGCCACCGAGCGAGCCATACCGATGAGTCCTGCCTTGGTTGACGCATAGTTGACTTGCCCTATGGATCCCATCGTTGCCACCACCGAGGAGATGACCACGATCCTGCCGAACCTGGCCTTGACCATTGGGCGGCTCGCGCGGCGGATGACATTGAAGGCACCGGTGAGGTTCACATCCAGCACCTGCGACCAATCCTCATCCCCCATCCTCATCAACAGGCAGTCACGGGTGATGCCGGCATTGGCGACCAAAACCTCTACTGGGCCGAGTTCCTTCTCAACTCGGGCGAATGCCGCGTCGACTGCGACCGGATCAGCGACATCACAGGCAAGCGCCATGACCCCGCCGGGCGCCTTGCCGGAAGAAGACAAACCGATGACGCGGTAGCCGCGTTCCACGAGGGTAGTCCCGATCGCTGCGCCGATGCCGCGTGAGGCCCCGGTGACCAGAGCGACGCGTCCGGAAGTGTTGGTGGCATTGTTCACCCCTCGAAGCTATCTTGAGGGCTGCGCTTATGCGCGGGACACGCGCACAAATTCCGTTACCCACCCTTGTCGGGTTCCCACCGCACCCGTTGGAGGTTTCGATGCCCGCCACCCAACCGATTGATGCTGGTTTGGATCTGCTGGCCTGCCCGGTATGCTCAGGGGCCTTGTCAAGGGATGATCGAGTGGTTCGTTGTCCACATGGTCACAGTTTTGACATCGCCAGGCAGGGTCAGCTGAACCTATTGGGCCGGAGTTCTCCGCCCAATGCCGACACAATGGAGATGGTGGCTGCGCGGGCCCGTTTCCTGGACAGCGGAGCCTATGGACCGATCATGGAGACACTGGTTACGGCCTGTGCGAATATCCCTGGACCAGTGGTCGAAGTCGGAGCGGGAACAGGGCACTACCTGCGTCGTCTGCTCTCCGGGCGCGAATACCCACACCTGGCGGTGGATGTCTCTGCGATGGCAGCTCGCTGGGCGGCACGCCATGGCTTGGCTTCTGTGGTGGCTGACACATGGGCAGGGCTACCTCTTCGTGACGCCACCGTCGGGCTCTTGGCATGCATCTTCGCGCCACGCAATCCATCCGAGTTCGCCCGTATCCTGCGCCCCGGGGGCAGCCTGGTGGTGGTCACCCCCACCGTCGATCATTTGGTAGAGCTACGACGCTTGGGTGGGCTGCTTGAGATCACCGCGGACAAACTGGACCGCCTTGACGCAGCCCTGGGCATCGAAGGCATCAAACTTACACAACGGACCGGGGTACGTTTCCCCTTGCACCTAGGTTGCGACGAAGTGGCTGATCTGGTGGGAATGGGCCCCAACGCATTCCACACCGCACGCACCGCTTGGCCTGCTCTCGACACGACGGCATCGGTCAGCATCTCGGTGTTTACCCGGCGCTGAGCCGGGCGATCAAGTTTCGGTAGCTGGACGATGCGCTCCTCCTCTACTGCGGAAAGACACCCCGGCCTCCTTGAGCATGCCCTGCACGAAGCCGTAGGAGCGCCCCGAGGACTCTGCCAACTGGCGGATGGTCTCACCCGCCCGGTACCGCTCGACGAACTCTGACATGAGCTGCTGGCGCTGCTCCCCGCTGATGCGTTGACCCTTGGTGATTCTGGCCATGACCACACCTCAATTCTGCCCACCGGTATGACATGAGAATACGTGAGTGAATCGGTTTTGGTCAGGGTTTCTGCCCCCTATATCAGAATCTGATAAATGATCATGGCGTCCATCAGGCAAAGCATCGAAAAATGTGCGGTTCAGGCCAGGGTGACCAATTCGGCGTAATCATCACTCCACAGGTCTTCCACACCGTCGGGCAGCACGATGACCCGGTCGGGTTGGAGCGCCTGGACCGCTCCTTCATCATGTGTCACCAACACCATCGCCCCTTGATAAGAGCGAATTGCGGACAGCACCTGTTCCCGGGAGATGGGGTCAAGGTTGTTGGTCGGTTCGTCGAGCAACAAGACATTGGCCGCTGAAACAACCAATGTGGCCAGGGCCAGCCGAGTCTTCTCTCCACCAGACAGCACCCCTGCAGGCTTGTGATCGTCGTCGCCGGTGAACAGAAAACCACCAAGCACCGCCCGGGCTTGGGTCTCGTTGAGCCCGGGTGCTGCATCGGCCATATTCTCCAGCACGGTGCGCGATGGGTCAAGCAGGTCGTGCTCCTGGGCGAAGTAACCAAGTTTGAGTCCGTGTCCGGCCACAACTTCCCCAGTGTCCGGGGGTTCCACACCTGCCAGGATACGCAGCAAGGTCGTCTTCCCGGCACCATTGAGGCCGAGAATTACGACCCGCGAACCCTTATCGACAGCGAGATCGACGGCAGTGAACACTTCGAGTGAACCGTAAGTCTTGGACAACCCGGTGCCGGTCAACGGGGTTCGCCCACACGGTGCCGGAGTCGGGAATTTGATGTTGGCCACCTTGTCATGAACGCGTTCGGGCTCCACGTCGGCGAGCAGTTTCTCGGCACGACGGGTCATATTCTGGGCTGCTGCGGCCTTGGTGGCCTTGGCCCCGAATTTTTCGGCCTGGGCGATCAGTTGGGCTGCCTTGCGTTCTGCATTCATCCGCTCGCGTTTGCGTCGCTTTTCATCGGCCTCGCGCTGCACCAAGTACTGCTTCCAGCCCATTGAGTAGAGGTCCATCGATGCCCGGTTGGCATCCAGGTGGAAGACCTTGGTGGCTGTCTCGGAGAGCAGTTCGGTGTTGTGGGAGATCATAATGACCCCGCCGGGATAGGTCTTCAAGAAGTCGCGAAGCCACACCACCGAGTCAGCATCAAGGTGATTGGTTGGTTCGTCGAGCAGCAGAGTGTCGGCATTCGAGAACAGGATGCGGGCCACCTCGACGCGTCGGCGTTGCCCGCCCGAAAGTTCGCGCATCGGTTGACCGAGCACTCGGTCGGGTAGATTCAGGTTGGCGGCAATCCGTGCCGCTTCAGCCCTAGCACCGTATCCCCCGGCCGCGGTCAGTTGAGCCTCAGCCTTCGCATAGTCGGCCATGGCTTTCTCCAGGGCATCACCGCGGGCGATGGACATGGCGGTCTCCGCGAGGGCCAGTCGTTCTAGGATGCGTGGAAGGTTGCGCACCGACAGGATGCGCTCCATAGAGATCTGCTCAGGATCGTTCTCCCCCGGGTCCTGCGGCAGGTAGCCGATCTTGCCCGAGCGCGATACCTTCCCTGCTGCGGGGATCAGCTGCCCGGCCAGGATGCGCATAGTGGTGGTCTTCCCGGCACCGTTGCGGCCGACCAAGCCAATCTTGTCGCCGGGGTTGACGCGGAATGTCGTGGGTTCGAGCAGCAGCCGCGCCCCGGCGCGAACCTCGAGATCTGTGGCCTGCAACATGTCTGTATCATTGTCGTGGGCCACAACCGATCACCACAAAACTGTGAGGCAACCGCTGCTGTCGGTGCTTTGGCTCAGCCACGCCATGGTGTCAGCAAAGTGAACAACTCTCAGCCCAAGGTGGATAAGCACAGGCTGGCCACAATGAAGACCACGACCATCGTCGCCGCGATGAGTCCGGTATGGGTATCAAGTACCACGCGCGACGATGACCCGACCGTGGTCCAGTGCGCACCCAGTGCCCACCAACCGATCGTCCATGCCAGGAAAGCTAGTGCTGCAACCCAGAACTGCCACGCACGGGTGGCGAAAGCATTGAGCACCGAAGTGCAGGTGAGCACCCCGCAGAGCACCGACACAACCTTCGTAAGCAGGACAACCATGACCCCACCGTACGCTACGTTCCTAGGCAACACATTTCACGGAATGACAGGTACATGAGCGACTTCTTACTCCAACCGACGAACATCCTAGATTCAGCCTCTACACGCATGGATGAACTCCGCGTCAGCGCCGGCAAGGCAGATGCTTACGTCGAGGCTGGGCCAGGCTCCTTGGGGCAATGGGATGGGAGGATGTTCGCCGTCGCCTTGCGCGACCACGATAATGCGGTATCAACCGCACGTAGAAACATCCAACGTGGTGAGAAGCTGCTCAATGCGGTCGCGAAGAACTTGGCAGATGCTCAGGACCGTTACGACACGACTGAACAGGACAACACTGTGACGGTCAATGACATCTTCTCCCAGCTGGGCTCCTCAACCAGTAGTGGTGCATCGCTTGCGCAGGCGGGCAGCGGCAGCGAGTTCGGTTCTGCCCTGCCCGGCGACAGCATCCCGCCCGCCGAGGAGTTCTCTGGGATACCAGAGTGGGCGCAAATGGTCGTAGAGCTAGGTGGCTCCTTGGTCTCCCCGAGCTACTGGATGGGGAAGGTGCTCGAGTGGACCATCGGAGTCAATCCCATTGATTGGTTCGTCGAGCAGTTCACCGGGGATTGGAAGGGGGTGACCAAGGCCGGAGACGCTTTTTCGAAGGTATCGGAGTACTGGACCGCGATGGGTTCGGCAATCACCAATGACTGCGGCGTGCTGTTCCGCGGATGGCAAGGAGATGCGTCGGATTCGGCACAGTCCTACTTCCGCGAACTCATCGAAGCACACAACCAGCAGGCATCACCCTTGTCTAAGCTCGGGGCAGAGTACGAGAGCTGCGGGAAAGGCATGTATTTTGCAGCCAAGGGCATCGGAGCTCTGTTGGGGACCCTTCTCGACATGGTGGCTGGTGCAGCGATCCTAGCTTCAGCTATCGCAGTAGCGACAGCCTCGGGAATCGGCGCGCCCGCTGCTGCAGCTATGTCCACCGCCCTGCTCGCCTGGCTGGATGCAATACTTGGTGTATGGGCAACGGTTCTTACGATCCAAGGTGTCACCGTGGGTGCCGCCTATACATTTGTCGGGCTCGTTGGCGGTTACCTCGGAACGATCCACCCCGTTGAGCAAGTGGAGATGCCCAGTGAAGGATGATGAAAGCACTCGATCCGCCAAAGAGACGTGGGAGATGCAGAACCGGAACGCGCCAGGGGCTTTGGATGACGATCACCCGTTTGCGGCTCTGGTCGGTCATGACCCAACCTTGATGAAGGCAATGAGTGATGCGCTACGAGTCCTCCAGGCCAACACCACCGACCAGCGGCTCAAAGATTCCATCGGAGAAGCCGCCTCCGGACGGCTCTCCTTCACCGAGCTGTTAGCTGATTCCAACTTCTCCGAAACTTACACCATCCCAGCAGATTCCTGTCGTGAAGCAATTGCAGAGCGTCGTGACAATATGTCTGAAGAAGAACAAGAATTGATGGCTGACGCCGTTCGCAACCACGTTGATCGTTTAGCTCGCGAGCATGAACTGGAACACGAGGTGCGTAAGGCGTTCGGGAATTTAGCGGACTGAACTGCGTCAGTCGAATTGTGCGATGCAGGTCAGCCCGTCTAAGTGAACTACCCGCTCAAGCTTCTTACTGCCGACTCAGATCATGAAACCCAGCGCTTGAAGTTGTTCGCGTCCATCATCGGTGATCATCTCGACCGACCACGGCGGCAGCCACACCCAGTTGACCGTCACCGAGGTGGCGAGTTGTCCCAGTACCGCTTGAGTTTCGTACTCGATCTGGTCGGTCAGCGGGCAAGCGGGCGAGGTTAGGGTCATGTCGAGGGTGACATTGGTCTCCTCGTCGATGTGGACGTCATAGACCAAACCCAGGTCCACGATATTGACCATCAACTCGGGGTCGTATACCTCCTTCAGCGCCTCCAGCAGGACGGCTTTTTTCTCCTCTGCTGAGGCTTCGGCCCAGGTGCCGACAGAATTCACCTCGGGAAGCTGGTCACGGACTAGATCAGAAGGGTTTGTCATCTCACTCCTCGTCATTGGGCGGTCGGGGAAAGCTCAGCACCGGCGCGCGCTAAGGCGTCGCGCAACGCGGACCAGCCGAGCATGGCACATTTCACACGCGCCGGGAATTGGGCGACCCCGACGAAAGCAATGCCATCCTCCAGTCGGTCTTCATCGCCGGGGACCTTTCCTTGGCCCTCCATCATGGTGCGGAACTCCTCGAACAGCGCCATCGAGTCGGTGATGTCGCGACCGATCAGCAGGTCGGCCATCACTGAGACAGATGCTTGGGAGATTGAGCATCCTTCGGCCTCGTAGGAGATGTCGGTGATGGTGTCACCATCAATGGCAGCACGCAGGGTGATCTCATCGCCGCAGGAGGGATTCACGTGGTGTACTTCGGCTCCGTATGGCTCGCGCAGACCAGCGTGGTGCTTCTCATGGTAGTGATCCAAGATGATGTCCTGATACATCGCTTCGATGCTCATCACAGGCTCCTCAAACGGGTTCTTCCGGTGAAGAAATCATGAGCCCAGTCGAGAGTCTCGATCAAGGCATCGACGTCTTCTTTGGTGGTGTACAGGTAACCGGAGGCACGCGAACTGGACTGGATGCCCAGCCGACGATGCAGCGGAGCCGCGCAGTGATGCCCACCGCGCACCGCGACACCACGGGAGTCAAGCAGTTGCATCAGGTCATGGGGGTGCACCCCGTCAACGGTGAACGACACTGCCCCTCCTCGATCAGCCATCTCGGTGGGCCCCATGACGTGGATGAAGTCGAGGGACGCCATACCTTGAAGTATCCGGGCGGTGATCTCCTGCTCGTGGGCATGGACATCGGCCATACCGAGCCCGGCCAGGTAATCAACAGCTGCCCCAAGGCCAACAGCCTGGGCGATCGGTGGAGTACCTGCCTCGAAGCGGTGCGGTGGTGGCGCGTAAGTGGACCCTTCCATCCGCACGATCTCAATCATCTCTCCGCCGCCGAGGAAGGGCGGTAGCTCGGCGAGCAGGGCGCCCCGGCCCCACAGCACCCCGATTCCAGTGGGGCCACACATCTTGTGTCCGGTGAACACAAGAATATCGGCTCCCGATGCGCGGGCATCGCATGGCGCCTGCGGTACCCACTGGGAACCGTCGACCACCATCACTGCGCCAACAGCATGGGCTTGATCGGCAATCGACTGGATCGGATTGACGGTACCCAGCACATTGGAGGCCCAGGTTAACGAGACGATCTTTGTCCGCTCGCCGATCAGCCCCTCGGCATGGGCCTTGGCCAAGTCGAGACGTCCGTCCTCAGTGATGTCGAACCATCGCAGTCTTGCCCCAGTGCGCTGGCAGGCCAGCTGCCAGGGAACAAGATTCGAATGATGTTCCATCACCGACACCACGACCTCATCCCCGGGAGCAAGGCGTGCACCTAAGGTGTTGGCAGCCAGGTTGAGTGCCTCAGAAGCGTTCTTGGTGAACACGATCTCCTCGGCACCCGCGGCATTAATGAAGCCCGCGACCTTCCCTCGGGCTCCTTCGAAGGCCTCAGTGGCCTCGGCTCCCAAGGTATGCATGGCCCTGGCAACATTCGCATTGTGGTGAAGGTAGTGCTCCTCGACGGCGCCGACCACGCAACGGGGCTTCTGCGAGGTATTCGCCGAGTCGAGGTACACCAACCGGTGTCCGCCGACTTCCCGGTCAAGGACCGGGAAGTCGGCACGCACCATGTTGACGTCATACATCAGGAACGCGCTGCCTTCAGGTACTTGTCGTAGCCATCGATCTCGAGTTCCTCGGAAAGTTCCTTGCCCCCGGAAGCAACCACATGTCCATCGACGAAGACGTGAACGTGGGTCGGCTCGGTGTAGCGCAGGATACGGGTGTAATGGGTGATCAGCAGCACACCGCGATCGCCTTGAGCCGCGTAGCGATTGATGCCCTCGGCAACCATCCGCACCGCGTCGATGTCGAGACCAGAATCGATCTCATCGAGGATCGCAACCTTCGGGTTCAGCACATCAAGCTGGACGATTTCACCACGCTTCTTCTCACCACCAGAAAAGCCCTCGTTGACCGAACGACCGGAGAAGCTGGGGTCGAGTTCCATCGTTTCCAAGGCCGAGGCGATCACCTTGGGCCAGGTGCGCACCTTGGGCGCCTCACCGTCCAGCGCGGTCTTGGCGGTGCGCAAGAAATTTGAGGTGGACACACCCGGCACCTCAACTGGATACTGCATAGCCAGGAATAGACCAGCTTTCGCTCGCTCGTCGACGCTCAACTCAGTGAGCTCCACGCCGTCGATCATCACTGAACCGGAGGTGATCATGTACTTGGGGTGCCCAGCAACGGCATAGGCCAGTGTCGACTTGCCCGACCCATTGGGGCCCATGATGGCATGGATCTCACCGGTCCTTATGGTGAGGTCGACACCCTTGAGAATCTCTTTGGGGCCGTGTTCGGTTTCGACATCGACGTGTAGGCCGGTGATGACGAGTTCTGCCATGGTGGTTCAGTTCTCCTGGTTGTTGATCGGGTTGTCGATGTCGACGAGGATTCGCTCGCCGTCGATGACTGTGGGATAAACGGGAACCGGCTCGGTGGCCGGGAGATTCAAGGCCTGACCGGTGCGTAGGTCGAAGCGGGATCCGTGCAGGTGACACTCGATGCGGCACTGTTCTACCTCGACGTCCCCCTCGGACAACCGCACCTTGCCGTGTGAGCACTCGTCGGTAATGGCGAAGACCTCCTCGCCGATGCGCACCAAAGCCACCTCAATTTCAGATCCGGGTATCTCGATACCCAACGCCTCGCCCTCGACCAGTTCGTCCAAGGTTGCGACCTCGACGGCTGTCATCAGGACTCCTCACTCAGCAGTGATTCGCGGGCCACGCCCTCAATGGATTCGAGCTGGTGGTTCAAGGCCTCGACGAGCCGGGCCTCAATCTCGGGGACTTGGATGCGTCCGATGATGTCGAGGAAGAATCCCTCGACGATCAACCGACGCGCCTGCTCCTCGGGCACCCCACGGGAACGCAGATAGAACAGCTGCTCGTCATCGAAACGCCCGGTTGACGAGGAGTGCCCTGCGCCGCGAATCTCCCCGGTCTCGATCTCCAGATTCGGCACCGAATCGGCTTGACAACCCTCGGTGAGTACCAAGTTCCGGTTGGTCTCATAGGTCTCGATGTCAAGGGCGGTCTTGCGGATCAGCACATCACCAATCCACACCGAGTGTGCTCCTTTGCCCTGCAGCGCACCCCGGTAGTCAACATGGGAGACAGTGTGCGGATCAACATGGTCGACGAACAGCCGGTGTTCGACGTGTTGGCCGGCACGCACGAAGTACATGCCCAGTTGGTTCAACTCGCCACCTGGCCCGTCATACTCGGCGCGCTCCACCAGACGTACATCGCCCTGGCCGACGGTGGCCTGGATGGTGCGCACTTGGGCATCCTTGCCGACCTTCACCGAAACCTGACCGCCATGCACGGACCCGGCATCCCAGTCCTGGACGCTGACCAGGTCGACTCGGCTGGCCTGATCGGCAGCAAGTTCCACCTTTGTGGCGATCCGGCCCGAACCAGTGTGCCGCAGGATGATCTTGGCCACGGCCTGTTCCCCCACCGACACCAGCAAATGCCCGCGAGCCAGCGAACCGTCGCCGGTCATCTCAATGGTGATCGGCTCAATGAGCTCGGCTTTCCGGGGAACCTCAACAACCGTCACCGCCTCGGGCTCGAGTGCGGCCCACGCGGCAACTCGGTCCACCGGCGGGTCGAAGGCCAACTCGACGGCCTCGGCGGGATTCACCTGCCGCACCACCACCTCGGTGGGTGCGGTGACCCTCACAGGCAACGTAACCGCCCCGCCAGTGGTAATCAGGTCACGGAACCTCTTGACGGGACTGAACCGCCAAACCTCTTCGCGGCCGGTGGGCTCAGCGTGGTCGGCCAATTCCCAGGACGGCACCGGGTGCAAATGGGAGTTGAACTTCTGATCGTTGGTGCTCAACGTATCTCCTGAATTCTCGTTGGTGACAGGGGACGGTCGGGATCAGCCGACCGCGCCCTCCATCTGCAGTTCGATCAGTCGGTTGAGCTCCAAGGCATATTCCATTGGCAGCTCACGGGCGATTGGTTCAACGAATCCACGCACCACCATGGCAGCGGCCTCGTCCTCGGACAAGCCACGCTGCATGAGATAGAACAGCTGGTCCTCAGAGATCTTCGATACGGTGGCCTCATGGGCCATCGACACGTCCTCCTCCCTGACATCGACATAGGGGTATGTGTCGGTGCGGGAGATGTTGTCGACGAGCAGGGCGTCACACTTTACCGAGGAAGCCGAGTGGAAAGCTCCCGGCTGAACCTTGACCAAGCCACGGTAGGCTGAACGCCCACCCGAGCGCGACACCGACTTCGACACGATGGTTGAGGAAGTATGGGGAGCACAGTGCACCATCTTCGAGCCGGTGTCCTGGTGTTGTCCCTCACCAGCAAAGGCTACCGATAAGGTCTCCCCCTTGGCTCGCTCACCCATGAGCCATACCCCTGGGTATTTCATGGTGGCCTTGGCGCCGATGTTGCCGTCAACCCACTCCATGGTCCCCCCGGCCTCGACGATCGCCCGTTTGGTGACCAAGTTATACACATTGGTCGACCAGTTCTGGATAGTCGAGTAACGCACCCGGGCGTTCTTCTTCACCACGATCTCGACAACCGCAGCGTGCAGCGAATCTGATTTGTAAATCGGGGCAGTGCAGCCCTCGACGTAGTGGACGTAGGAACCCTCGTCGGCGATGATCAGCGTCCGCTCGAACTGGCCCATGTTCTCGGTATTGATCCGGAAGTAGGCTTGCAGCGGGATCGAAACCTGGGCGCCCTTGGGTACGTAGATGAACGACCCACCCGACCACACCGCCGAGTTCAGTGCGGCGAATTTGTTGTCCCCGGATGGGACGACGGTGCCGTAGTACTCGCGGAACAGCTCCGGGTACTGCTTTAACGCGGTGTCGGTGTCCAAGAAGATAACCCCTTGACGCTCCAACTCCTCGTTGATCTTGTGATAGACCACCTCAGACTCGTACTGGGCGGCAACCCCGGAAATCAGGCGGGCTTTCTCGGCCTCTGGGATGCCGAGCCGGTCGTAGGTGTCGCGGATCTCTTGCGGCACGTCGTCCCAATCGGCTGCAGGCTTGTCGGTGGGACGCACGTAGTACTTGATCTGATCGAAATCGATGTCAGACAGATCGGCACCCCACGTGGGCATCGGTTTGCGTTCGAAGAGTCCGAGGGCCTTGAGCCGGTGCTCCAGCATCCACTCGGGTTCATTCTTGATAGCGGAGATGTCGCGCACGACATCCTCGTCAAGGCCACGGCGGGCCGAGGCGCCTGCCACGTCCTCGTCATGCCACCCGTAGCGGTACTGAGACAAAGCTTCGATTTGCTCTTCCTGGGTGGGTTGGTTCTCGACCGTCGAGGTCATGCGCTCACCTTTCGATCTGCGCCTACAGTTATCGGGTCGCCCACCACGGTGGTGCCACCCAGATGTACACGGCAGGCCACATCGCCCGAAGCGATGGTGGCCAACCGGGACACGTCGATGCCGAGAAGTCTGGAAAAAACATGAGTCTCGGCCTCGCACAGTTGAGGAAATTGCTCAGCGACATTGGCCACCGGGCAATGGTGCTGGCATAGCTCCCCACCCTCGTCGGTGGATGCGAAATAGCCAGCTGCGTTGAGGGCATCGGCCAGCAATTGGGCCGGGTCGGCGCCGGGGTCCTCGGCCCGACGACGCCGGAAGTCGGCTTCAAGAGCGGCGAACCGCTTGTTGGCCAGCCGATCAAGGGCTTCGGGCCCGGCGGCAGCGACGAGCTCAGAAATCGCGCTGAGGGCAAGGTCGTCATAGGCCTGACCAAAGGAACGGCGTCCCTCGCTGGTCAGCAGATAGTGTCGCGCGGGCCGCCCACGCCCACGAGGACCACCCTCCTCGCGGGAGGTGATCTGGTTCGATTCGTCAAGAATCGCGAGGTGACGACGCACCCCGGCTGTGGTAAGACCAAGTTCGGAAGCTAACTGGGCGGCCGTCATTGAGCCGTGCTCCAGCAACAGATCGAGAACCTTCTGCCGCGTGGAGGCATCGGTCGCGACGGCCTCGGCACCAGAGCTCCGCGCGTTCGAACGACCTGAAGAATTCACAACACCAATGTTGTCTAATTCTGTCGACGTTGCCAAGCGGCAAGCCCTGAGGAGACCCTAACAATGTGGCACCTCGGTAGTCTGACCATAGAGTACACGGGGACCGCCCCGTACCGGACATCAATCGGCATGGCCATCAATCAACCGCACACCATCTCACCACGGCGCACGAACCGAGCACGCCCCAGATCAGAAGCCGGAAGGACGATGACCGATAGGATCGGACCATGCCAACCGACTACGAGATTCCTGTTGGCCGGGCTCACACTCCCTTGGTGCTGGGTCTCGATGTGGGCTCCACGGCATCGCGCGGAATGCTGTTCGACATCACCGGTCACCCGCTTCGCCCCCGGATCAAGGTTCCGCATCGCTTCACCACTGCTCCCGATGGCACATCGGTCATTGATCCCGACCAGATCGTCGCCGAACTGACCTCGATCATCGATCAACTGGTTACCATCGCCGGAGGCCTGGAAATCATCGGTGTAGCCATGGATACCTTCGCGTCATCGTTGGTGGGCGTCTCCGTGACCGGCCGTGCAATCACCACCTGCTACAACTACAATGACAACCGCTGCGTAGGTGAGGTGGCCGAACTACGGGCCACACACGACGAGGATGACATTCAAGATCGCACCGGATGCCGGTTCCACGCATCCTATCTGCCCGCCCGGCTGCGCTGGCTGGCCCGCACCGAACCGAAGACCTTCAGACAGGTTGCACGCTGGATGTCTCTCGGCGAGTACGTACACCTGCATTTGCTCGGCCATTCCTGTGTCGGCACATCCACTGCCGCCTGGTCAGGGCTGTTGAACCGCCGCCTCGGAGTCTGGGATGAGGTGGCGCTCGGACTCGCCGGGATCGATGACGACGTCCTTTCACCAATCGCTAGTCCGGGCGTTGCCTTGCACCCGCTGAAGAAGTCCCGGGCCCACCGAATGTTCCCAGCCCTGCGCAAGGCCCACTGGTTCGCCCCCATCGGTGACGGTTATGCAGCAACCCGGGGAATCGGAGAAGGCACGAATTCACTGGTGATCTCCTTGGCTACTTCCGGTGCGATGAGGCTGCTGGTCCCCGATCCGGTGGGAGCTGCTGCTGTCGACCTGCCCCGGGGACTGTGGGCCTATCGGGTGGATGACAACTACAGCCTCGTCGGTGGCGCGGTCAATGACGTCGGACGGGCCACCGAGTGGATGAACCGGGAGCTCAGGCTGCCGGAGTCCAATGTCGTCGCGGCCACCTTGCTGGAACCACCCTCCATGATCACTCCCTTGGTGCTCCCGTTTTTCACCGGGGAGCGCTCGGTGGGTTGGCGCGGAGATTTACGCGCCACCCTGCACCACCTCGATTTCTCCACCTCCAGCATTGAGCTCTACCGCGGTGTGCTGGAGGGGATTGTATGGAGCTTCCAGCGCATCACCGACCAGATGTCCACCATCACCGAGGTCTCCTCGGCACGCGTCGGCGGACGGGTAATGGTCGAGGCCCCGGGCATCCTCACGGTGCTCGCCGACGGGCTGACCCTGGATGTCACCCCGGTGGACATCAAACGTTCCACCCTGCAAGGGCTGGCCTTCATCGCCTTGGACGTATTGTCTCCCGGCACCGAGCGGGTCACCGTTCCCAGCGGCGAGATGCTGCACCATAACCCGCAGCGGGCAGCCTTCTACGATCAGCGTCAAATGCTGCTGGACGATCTGTATCGGCAAGTCGTCGGGTCTGGATAAAGTGGAGTGATCAGGATTCAACAACAGGAGCTTCCCGCCATGAACCCGAATCTGAAGGCACTTCACGACGCCAACGTGTCCATCTGGTTGGACGATCTATCGCGCGAACGCATCCGCAGCGGTGAGTTGGCGGAGTTCATCACCAAGAAGTCGGTCACCGGTGTCACCACCAACCCAACCATCTTCGCTGCCGCCTTCCAGGATCTATCTCAGTACGGCACTGAGCTCGCTGCGTTGAAGGGATCCTCGATCGAGACCGCAATTGCCAAGCTGATGAGCCACGACGTCGCGCAAGCCTGCCGCGTCCTCCGAGAGATCTATGACACCTCCAACGGCTACGACGGCCGAGTCTCGATCGAGGTCTCCCCCATGCTGGCCAATGAGACCCAAGCCACCATTGAGCAGGCGGCCCAACTGGTCACCCAAGTCAGTGAGCCCAATGTGCTCATCAAAATTCCGGCAACCAAGGCGGGTCTGCCCGCCATCACGGCAACCATCGGAGCCGGCATCTCGGTCAACGTGACCCTCATCTTCTCCGTCAAACGTTACCGGGAGGTGATGGATGCCTACCTGAGCGGTCTCGAACAGGCAGATGCCGCTGGAATCGATCTGTCCACCATCCATTCGGTCGCATCCTTCTTCGTCTCCCGGGTCGACTCCGAGATAGACTCCCGGCTCACCACGATCGGTACTCCCGAGGCGCTGAGGATGTGCGGGAAGGCTGCCGTCGCCAATGCACGGCTGGCATACGCGGCCTTTCGGGAAGTCTTCTCCTGCGAACGGTTCAAGACCTTGGAGGTCAAGGGCGCCAACCTGCAACGCCCGCTGTGGGCATCCACCGGGGTCAAGAATCCCAACTATTCCGACACCCTGTACGTCGCCGAGTTGATCGCCGACCACTGTGTCAACACGATGCCTGCCAAAACCCTTGATGCCTTTGCCGATCATGGCGTGGTGGATGGCGATACCATCACCGGCAATCTCGACGATGCACGCGCGGTGATCGCTGCCATTGAGGCCCAGGGAATAGCTCTAGAACCAGTGTACGAGAAGCTCGAGGCCGAGGGCGTCGACAAATTCATCGCATCGTGGGAGGAACTCGTCGCCGGGGTTACCTCCGCCCTGGCCAGGGCCTGACCACGAGATCCGGAAGGGTGAGTATCTCACAGTGAACGATGCCTCATGGAACAATCCACTGCGTGACGACGGTGATCGCCGATTGCCCCGGATCGCAGGCCCCAGCGTGCTGGTGCTCTTCGGAGTGACCGGCGACCTGTCGCGAAAGAAACTTCTGCCTGCCATCTATGACCTGGCCAACCATGGGGCTCTTCCCCCGGGATTCGGACTAATCGGTTTCGGTCGTCGTGACTGGTCCACCGAACAGTTCATCGCCGAGATCGCCCCCTCGATACGGGAGAACGCCCGGACCCCCTTCCGAGAAGAGGTCTGGAGACAGCTCACCAGCGGGGTGCGTTTCGTCCAAGGTGCCTTCGACGACACCGATTCTTTCCGTCGGCTGCGGGAAACCCTTGATGACTTCGATGCCGAACACGGCATTGGGGGCAATCATGCCTTCTATCTGTCGATCCCGCCGAAGAATTTTGAGCAGGTCATCGGTCAACTCAACACACATGGGATGACTGACCAGTCCCGAGGATGGAAGCGGGCAATCATTGAGAAACCCTTCGGCCACGATCTTGCCTCTTCCCAAGTGCTCAACGACGTGGTTTCCGCTGCCTTCCCGGCAGAATCGGTGTTCCGCATCGACCATTATCTGGGCAAGGAGACCGTGCAGAACATGCTGGCCTTCCGATTCGCCAACATGATGTATGAGCCCATCTGGAACCGGAACTTCGTCTCCGATGTGCAGATCACTATGGCCGAGGACATCGGCATCGGTGGACGTGCCGGTTACTACGATGGTGTCGGCGCTGCGCGCGATGTCATCCAGAACCACTTATTCCAACTGATGGCCCTGGCCGCCATGGAAGAACCTAACTCCTTCTCTCCCACCGACCTGCGCCGGGAGAAGGAGAAGGTGCTCGAAGCCTCCGCGGTTGTCGGCGACCTACGGAGCCATTCCGCCAATGGTCAGTACGCCGCCGGGTACCAAGGCGGACGCGAAGTCATCGGTTTCCTCCAGGAGGAGGGCATCAATCCCACCTCGGTCACTGAGACTTATGCGGCCATCAGGGTGGATATCGATTCCCGGCGCTGGGCCGGAGTTCCGTTCTTCCTACGCACCGCGAAAAGGGCACCGCGCCGTATCACCGAGATCGCACTCAACTTCCACCGCACCCCGCACATGCCGTTCTCCCAGCCCGATATCGAGCAGCTCGGGGTCAACTCACTGGTGCTGCGCATCCAACCTAACGAGGGTATCCAGATGGTCTTCGGCGCCAAGGTGCCCGGAACCCAGATGGAAATCCGTCAGGTGGGGATGGACTTCTCCTACACTGGTTCTTTCACCGAATCCTCCCCGGAGGCCTACGAAAGACTCATCCTCGACGTCCTGCTGGGCGATCCTCCGTTGTTCCCCCAGCAGCGCGAGGTGGAATTATCCTGGCAGATCCTTGATCCGGTGCTCGATTTATGGGCCTGCTCTGGCACTCCAGAACAGTATCCTGCCGGCACTTGGGGTCCCGCCAACTCCGATGCCATGTTGGCTCGCGACGGATATGCCTGGCGTCGTCCCTGAGGAGTGTGCATGATGAGACTCGAAAACACCGATGCCCGGCAGATCAATCAGGCCCTCAACGAGATGCGTGACCAAGGACGCGGGGCAAGCGGCCAAGTGCTGACCCTAGTGATCAACATTGATGCCTATGACACCGATGAGGCAATGCATATGGCTGAACAGGCCGCCGAGCAGCATCCTTCGCGTATCCTCGTGGCCCGTCGTGGCGGAACCAATACCCACCCGCTGAACGCAGCCATCAAGGCGACCTCCTCCACTGAGGTGATCACCTTGGATTTCTCGGGACAAATGGACCGACACGTATCTTCAGTGTTGCTCCCGCTGCTGCTGCCCGAGCTACCCGTCGTCGTATGGTGGCCGACCAGAGCTCCCAACGAACTGTATGCCGACGAACTATGCACCCTGACCAACCGCCTGATCGTAGACTCGGCACGGGCAACCCATCCCACCACGATGCTGGCAAATTTGGCACGGGACCACCGACCGTGCACCACTGACCTCGCATGGGCTCGACTGACCCGGTGGCGTGCCTTGCTCGTCGCAGCACTCGATCAGGCCCGCTCGAAGGTCCTATCGGCCTCAGTGACGGCACCCGCCGATTCGACCCCCTCAGATCTAATGGCGGCCTGGTTAGAACTCAAACTAAGCATCGCCGTCGAACGTCCCGAGCCCGATTCAGGGTATCCCGGTCTGCAATCGGTAGAACTGCTAACCGAGGCCGGGCCCGTCGTGGTGCGCAGGATCTCACGCACCGATGCGGTACTGTCGTTGCCCGGGCAACCCGAGCGCGAAGTGGCGCTGGCCCGCCGCACAATGAAAGCGCTGATCACCGAGGAACTGACCCGGTTGTCTGGGGACACAGCCTTCGATGAGCTGATGGACCACATCGCCAAACGAGAAGGGTGAAACCATGGCCCTGCAACGGATCCACAGATACCGGGACCTCGGCGAGCTGGCCACCGGAATGGCCGGACGTCTCGCCCGCAGGATCGTCGAGTTGCAGGCGATCAAGGACCGGGTGCACATCGCCTTGCCCGGGGGAACCACAGCTCACGCCGTCTTCGAAGCCCTAGCCGGGCTGGCACCAGCCGTCCAACTCGATCCTTCCAAGCTGGAGCTCTGGTGGACCTCAGAACGCTACGTTCCGACCACCGATTTGAATCGCAATTCAACCCAAGCCCTGGCGATCCTGGCCAGAACAATCCAACTTGTCTCGGCCCAAGTACATCCGATGCCCTCCACCAAGGGAACCACCGATCCCAGCGAGGCAGCCTGGGCCTATGCCAAAGATCTCGGCGAGGTTGACTTCGACATCTGTTTGCTGGGGCTCGGCGTCGATGGCCACGTCGCATCTATCTATCCCGGCCATCCATCCATGCGTTCCCAAGCCGAGAAAGGGATGCGGGTCATCGGGGTGAGCGAGGCACCGCTACCACCTGCCGAACGGATCTCGGTCACCCTAAGTACAATCAACCGTTCGGACGAGGTCTGGCTGATGGCCGCAGGCCCTTCCAAGGCCGCCGCCGCAGCCCGAGGAATCAACCATGATGACCGAATCCCTGCAGGCTTGGTACACGGATTGAGCGCCACCTACTGGTTCCTGGACAGAGCCGCAGCGGCTGAGCTTCCTTATCACCACTGTGAATTCTGATTCGGGCCGACACATTCTGCCAAACGCATGAAGCGTCAGTAGATGACCTCTCCCGTCGCTCGCCTATGACGCAACTGGTTGAGTGCCTCGTCGAGGATGGCAACAGCTTCGTCGTCGCTACGGCGTTCCTTCACATAGGCCAAGTGGGTCTTGTACGGGATGTTCTTGGGAGGTGGCGGCGGATTGTGCTGATCGGTGTTGGCCGGAAGCCCGCACCTGGTGCATTCCCACTCCTCGGGAATATCAGCATCCGCTGCGAAGGCCGGACGCGTTTCGTGACCATTGGCGCACCAAAAACTAATGCGCAGACGAGGCGCGGAATCGCCACGCTCAGCCTCACCCATGGGGCCCGCACCGACGCGGCTACCCCTGATGGCATTGCCACCAACCATAGTCATGCTCTCTTCTCGACCAAACGATGAATCAGGCCTGGATCCGGAACAGGAACAGCAAACCGATGATGGTGGCCAACCACAGGACCCCGACCACGATGGTGATCCGGTCAAGATTCCGCTCAGCAACCGACGTACCGCTCATGCCCGTGGTCATGCCCCCACCGAAGAGATCAGACAGCCCACCGCCGCGTCCCTTGTGCAACAGGATGAACCCGATGAGGATCACATTGAGAAAGACCAAGATGACCGACAAGGTCATCGCGGGCCAGGCAAGCAGCGGTACCAAAGTCACGCCCCGAAGCATAACCCACGCACTCACCTGCCCAAAGATGAACAGTTCTGTTGCCGAAACGGTACTGACCGCTTCCCCAGGAACGCCGCGGAGGTGGTGTCCCGAGCGAGGAAACACCACCTCCGTGAGGAACCCAGCCAGCGGCTCGTTCCTGTGCAGGATGTCAGTTCTTGTAGAACAGGGCAATCCGTGCGAATTCCTCGGCTTTCAGCGAGGCTCCCCCAACCAAGGCACCGTCAACATCGGGCTGAGCCATGATGTCGGTGACATTGCCAGACTTCACTGAACCACCGTACTGGATGCGCACCACATCGGCGATCTTTTCATCGTACAGTTCAGCAACGGCAGCGCGGATGGCCCCACAAACTTCCTGAGCATCTGCCGGAGTAGCCACCTCACCGGTGCCGATTGCCCAGACCGGCTCGTAGGCGATGACCAAGGACGCCACCTGCTCGGCAGAAATCCCGGCCAGAGCACCACGGACTTGAGCTACGGTGAAAGCGACTTGCTCGCCAGCCTTGCGCACGTCGAGCCCCTCGCCCACGCAGATGATCGGGGTTAGCCCGGCTTCCAGAGCCTTTCTAGCCTTGGCATTGACGATCTCGTCCGTCTCACCGTGGTACTGGCGACGTTCGGAGTGGCCAACGACCACATAGCTAACGCCCAGCTTGATGAGCATCGCTGCGGAGATGTCACCGGTGAATGCCCCATTGCTGTGCTGGGAAAGATCCTGAGCACCGTAAGCGAGCTTGAGCCTGTCCCCCTCAATGAGGGTTTGCACCGAGCGCAGATCGGTGAAGGGGGGGATGACGACGACCTCGCAGGCCGATGCATCGTGCTTTTCATCGGTCAGGGTCCAAGCTAGCTTCTGGACCAGGCCGACTGCCTCAATGTGGTCCAGATTCATTTTCCAGTTACCAGCCATGATGGGAGTGCGTGCCATGATCAGTTCTCCTCTTCCAAGACGGCCAGACCCGGCAGTTGCTTGCCCTCCAGGTATTCCAGCGATGCGCCACCGCCGGTGGAGATCCAACCGAACTGGGAGTCTGCGTATCCCAAGTCCCGCACGACGGCAGCAGAGTCACCACCACCGATGACGGTCAGTCCGGGCACCTCGGTAAGTGCCTTAGCGACCGCGGCGGTCCCATTCGCGAAGGCCGGGATCTCGGCTACGCCCATCGGGCCGTTCCAGAAGACGGTCCGGGCGTTGCGAATAGTCTCGGCATAGAGCTTCTCGGTCTCAGGGCCGATATCCAGACCCTCTTTGTCAGCAGGGATGGCATCGGCCGCGACGGTCTCGACCTCCCCGACGACGGTGCGGGCCTCGAAATCCATGCCGGCCGCGATGCGAACATCGACCGGAAGCAGAATCTTCTTGCCGGCAGCCTCGGCGTCGGCAAGATATTTGGCGCACACATCCACTTGGGATGCATCGAGGATTGATTTGCCCACCCCGTAGCCCTTCGATTGCAGGAAGGTATAGGCCATTCCCCCACCGATGATCAGCGTGTCGGCCACCTTCAGTAGGTTGTCGATGACGGCCAGTTTGTCGGCTACCTTCGCTCCACCAAGGACCACGACGAAGGGACGCTCCGGATCAGTAGTGATCTTGGAGAGCACTTCGACTTCCTTGGCTACCAGCTCACCCGCGGCAGAGGGTAACTTCTGCGCAATATCGTAGACCGAGGCCTGCTTGCGGTGCACCACGCCGAACCCGTCGGAGACGTAGATATCACCGAGTTCGGCGTACTTGGCCGCAAGCGCCTCACGCTCGGCGGCATCCTTCGACTCCTCGGCAGGCTCATACCGCACGTTCTCCACCAAGGCGATCTGTCCGTCGGTCAGGGAACGAGAGACTTCGATGGCAGAAGGACCAACGACATCGGTGGCGAGCTTGACCTCGGTGCCGAGCAACTCGCCGAGCCGTTTGGCCACCGGAGCCAAAGAATACTTGGGGTTGACCTGGCCCTTGGGACGCCCGAGGTGAGCCAGCACGGTGATGCGGGCACCGGCCTCACGCAGCTTTCCCAAGGTGGGCAGGGCGGCCTTGATGCGGCCGTCGTCGGTGATGGTGTCGCCGTCGAGCGGGACATTGAAATCGCAGCGGATGACCACGCGCTTGCCGCGCAAGCTAATGAGGTCGTTCATGGAACGCACTGTTGTGCCTTTCTGGTTTCAGGGTACGGTGAAGGGCACGCCAGTCTCGACCGACGTGCCCTTCCGTACTGCATGTGTTGCCCGACAGATCAGAGCTTAGAGCCGACCATGCCAGCCAGGTCGACCAAGCGGTTGGAGTAGCCCCACTCGTTGTCATACCAAGACAGGATCTTGACCAAATTGCCGATGACCTTGGTGTAAGAGGCATCGAAGATTGAGGAGTGCGGATCGCCCTGGATGTCGGAGACGACAATCGGATCCTCGGTGTAGGCCAGAACACCCTTGAGCTCACCCTCGGCGGCCTCCTTGACGGCTGCATTGATCGCCTCAACGGTGACCTCCTTGGTGGCAACGAAGGAGAGGTCAGTGACCGAGCCGGTGGGAACCGGGACGCGCAACGCGAAACCGTCAAACTTTCCCTTCAACTCTGGCAAGACCAAGGCCACGGCTTGGGCAGCACCGGTCTTGGTCGGGATGATGTTGAGGGCCGCGGAACGTGCGCGACGCAGATCAGAGTGCGGACCATCCATCAGGTTCTGGTCTGCGGTGTAAGCATGAACGGTAGTCATCAGACCACGATCAATGCCGAAATTGTCCTGCAAGACCTTGGCCACCGGGGCCAGGCAGTTGGTGGTGCAGGAAGCATTGGAGATGATGTTGTGCTTGGCCGGATCGTAGTCACCCTCGTTGACGCCCATGACGACGGTGATGTCCTCGTTCTTGGCGGGAGCCGAGATGATGACCTTCTTGGCGCCGGCCTTGATGTGGGCAGAGGCCGCCTCGGCATTGGTGAAGCGACCGGTCGATTCGACGACGATGTCGACACCCAACTCACCCCACGGCAAGGCTGCAGGATCGCGCTCGGCAAGAACCTTGATCTTGTGACCGTCGGCGGTGATCGACTCGTCGTCGTAGGTCACCTCACCCGGGAAACGACCCAGCACGGAGTCGTACTTCATCAGGGTGGCAAGGGTCTTGTTGTCGGTGAGGTCATTGGCGGCGACGATTTCAATGTCCGCGCCCTGCTCCTTGGCAGCGCGGAAGAAGTTGCGGCCGATACGGCCGAAACCGTTGATACCAACCTTGACGGTCATATGGTGTGCCTCCTTGGCGGACCCGCTGCGCTTCCGATAACGCAGCTCGTGACTTTCGGTCGCTAGTAATTCTACTAGGCTGCAGGACGCGGGTCCATGAATCGTCCGGTCGTGCTTCACCCAGGGCAACTGTTGCCGCAGCAGATGGGAAAGCGGTTACTCAGTCGAGCATGTCGGGGGTAAGCACCGATTCAGTGCCGTCAATTCCCCGCTCCGCAGCGACCTTATCGGCCATGGCCAGCAGGCGACGGATACGCCCGGCGATGGCGTCCTTGGTGAGCGGCGGGACATGAAGCTGGCCAAGTTCTTCCAAAGAGGCTTGCTTGTTCTCCAGGCGTAGTACCCCGGCCGAGCGCAAATGGTCAGGAACCTCCTCGCCGAGAATCTCCAGAGCTTTCTCCACCCGGGCTCCGGCCGCCACTGCAGCGCGCGCAGAGCGACGCAGATTCGCATCGTCGAAATTGGCCAGCCGGTTCGCCGATGCACGCACTTCACGGCGCATCCGGCGGTCTTCCCAGACCAGCACCGACTCGTGGGCACCCATCCGGGTCAGCATCGCGGAGATCGCATCGCCATCCCGCACGACCACACGGTCGGCCTGCCGTACCTCACGCGCCTTTGCCTGCACATCAAGGCGACGGGCCGCGCCGACAAGAGCCAAGGCAGCTTCCGAAGATGGGCAGGTAACCTCCAGGGCCATCGAACGCCCGGGTTCGGTCAGCGAGCCACGAGCCAGGAAGGCCCCACGCCACACGGCCACCTGTTCAGCGGTTCCGGCCCCCACTACTTGAGGAGGAAGACCTCGCGCAGGGCGTCCGTGAGTGTCAATCAGCCCGGTGCGCCGGGCCAACGCCTGACCGTGCCGCACCATACGTAGCAGGTAGGTCGTAGCACGCCGGATACCGGATCCGTTAACCACGATAAGTTCGGACTCGTAACCGTAGAGATCGGTGATTGTCTGACGCAGCCGACGTGCGGCTGCCCCAGTATCGAGTTCGGCTTCAATGACGATCTTCCCCCCGATGAGGTGAAGTCCCCCACAAAACTTCAGCATGGCGGCGATCTCCACTGCCCGGGTTTCCGGTTTCACAACCCGAACAGTGGCTAGCTCCGCCTTGACCTGTTGTGTCAGTGCCACCCAGGAATCATCGCACATCCCGCGGGGTGCTTCGCGAATCGTGGTCACGACACCTTGTCACAGCCAGGGTAGCTATTCACACCCCGGCATCATTCCACCTGATGGTCGCCGGATCGATTCACGAAGCTCCGACAATGAGGTCGTCGTAGACGGCTGCGAGTCGCAGGGGATCGTGGCGGGCACTACCATCCCTGTGGCGCACAGCGGTCACCAGCAGTTCGGCGCCCAGCATCTGGGCATAGCGCGCCAGGATCGGGTCGCCTGCAGCGAAGGATGCATCGGCGATGATCACATCCAGCCGCAAGCCGGGTGCATGGTCGGCGAGAATTTCCAGATGACGCGACGGCGACACACCGGCGGTCTCATGGGAGGCATCGACATTCATGGTGAGTACCCGGCGCCCAGGAGATGTGATGATCGCCTCGGCCAGTTCAGGAACCAGCAGGTGCGGCAGCACCGAGGTGAACCAGGACCCCGGCCCCAACACGATGTAGTCCGAGGTCATCACCGATTCAATGGCCTCGGCGCAGGCGATCGGGTGGGAGGGAACGAGCCTGATGCCGGTGACCAGGCCCTGCGACACGGCCACAGCATGCTGACCCGCGATGATGATCGACTCGTCCGGGGTTACCGGATCGACGCCCACGACATCGGCCTCGATGGTCAGCGGCACCAGCGACATCGGCAGCACCCGCCCCCTGGCATGGAGCAACTGGCCGACCATGTCCAGACCCGGGACCGTCCCGTGGGATTGCCAGACCCCTTCGATGAGCAGATTCCCTATGGCATGGCCGTCAAGCGGGCCGTTGGAGTCGAAGCGGGACTGCAGAATAGAGGCCCAGGTGCGTCCCGTGGTGTCGTCGCCGCAAAGTGCCGCCAAGGCCATCCGCAAATCACCGGGAGGGATCCCGCCGAGTTCCCTGCGCAGCCGCCCGGATGATCCCCCGTCATCAGCCACGGTGACGACTGCGGTCAGCCGGTCGGTGACCCTGCGCAGTGCCTGGAGGGAGGTGAACAATCCGTGTCCCCCACCCAAGGCAGTCACCGCGGGCAGCATCTCACTCACTCCTTGCCGAGATCCCGGTGCAATATGGACACTTGAAAACCGTTTTCCCTCAGGATGCGGGTCATGGCTTCGGTCATCGCCGTGGAACGGTGTTTGCCACCAGTGCACCCGATCGCGATGGTTGCATTGCGCTTGCCTTCCCGAGCGTAGCCGACTGCAACGACCTCAAGCAGGGATTCAAGCCCACTAAGGAATTCTGCCGCCCCCGGCTGGGATAGCACATAAGAGCTAACCGCCTCCGAGAGTCCTGTCTGAGGACGAAGTGCCGGAACCCAGTACGGGTTGGGCAGGAAGCGGACGTCGAAGACCATGTCAGCATCCAGCGGCACCCCGTTCTTGAAACCAAAACTCATCAGCTGGAAGCGGGTGGAAGTGAAATCACCGACCCCGTAGACATGATCAATGCGTGCCTTGAGTTGGTGCACATTGAGATTCGAGGTGTCGATCACCAGGTCAGCGTAGGCACGCAACACGCTCATCATACGCCGTTCCTTGTCGATCGCCTCGACGATGGACCCGTCCCCCTGCAGCGGCAAGGGGCGTCTGGTTGATTCCTGGCGACGGACGATGGCCTCGTCGGAGGCTTCGAGGAAACAGATTTCCCAGGCAATGCCGTGGGATTCCAGTTGCGCCTGGACCCGGGGCCACTGATCGAACATTTCCCGGGTGCGCACATCAAGGCCGACTGCCAGCAGGTACTGACCGTTTCTCCTGGTGGTCTCTACCAAATCCAGCAGCATCGACGGGGGTAGATTGTCGACGACAAACCACCCCAAATCCTCCATGGCATGCATTGCGGTCCGGCGCCCGGCACCAGACATGCCGGAAATGATCACCACACGCTCAGGGCGGGTTTGCGACGGAAGGTCAGTGTGTGTTGCAGGCACGCATCCATCATCACACGTCACCGCGCTGCCCATCGGAGGCGCGCGTTACAGTTCGGTGATCTCGCCGGTGGCCACATTGACCGCCACCTGGCCACTGTCGCTGGATAGTGCCCGCACCACAGCGGTGGCAGTCGTCGTCCCAAATCCGGGAAGTGCCGCGATCTCCTCGACTGTTGCGGCCCGCAATTTGCGCAACGAGCCAAAGGCCTTGACCAAGGTCTTACGCCGCACCTCACCTAGCCCGGGCACATCGTCGAGCACCGATTCGAGCATAGCCTTCGACCGCCGCGAGCGATGGTGGGTGATGGCGAAGCGATGCGACTCATCACGCACCCGCTGCAGCAGGTAGAGCCCCTCGGATGCGCGAGGCAGGATCACCGGGTAATCCTGATCGGGTATCCACAGCTCTTCCAGACGTTTGGCCAGCCCGACGAGGGTGATTTCAGAATCCAAACCCATCTCCACCAGCACCTGTTGGGCCGCGTTGACCTGGGGCAGCCCGCCGTCAACGACGATAAGCGCCGGCGCATAGGCGAACTTCCGGGGTGCTCCCGTGGTGGGGTCGATGAGCGGGGGCCCATCCTCCCCTTGTTCGGCATTCATCGATTCCCGGTCATCAACCAGTCGCCGAAGACGGCGACGCAGCACCTCGTCCATGGCTGCAGTATCGTTTGATCCTTCAAAGGATTTGATGACAAATTTCCGATACTCGGATTTGCGGGCCATCCCATCCTCGAAGACGACCATTGCTCCCACCACCTGGGTTCCTTGCAGGTGCGAGATGTCATATCCCTCAATGCGCAGCGGGGCGCTCGGCAGTTCGAGGGCTTCCTGTAGTTCTTCGAGAGCGCGGGAACGGGTGCCGAGATCAGCGGCCCGTTTCGTCTTGTGCAGAGCCAAGGACTGAGCCGCGTTAGCCGCGGCCGTGGCGAGCAAAGTATGTTTATCGCCTCGTTGGGGAACGTGAATGTTCACTCGTCCACCACGCTGCTCGGCCAGCAGTTGGGCCAAAGTATCCCCCGAAGCAGGCGCCACCTCGACGAGGATTTCGGGGGGAACGGTACTTCCCGCGTCCGTGGTAAAACCCAGTTCGTCGGAGTAGAGGGAGAACAGGAAATCCTCGATGAGTTCGCCGACCCCTGACTCGTCGGCCCGATCAGCGACCCATCCCCGCTCGCCGACGACACGCCCGCCCCGGACGTGGAATATCTGGAAGGCCACCTCTAGCGGATCAAGAGCCGCAGCCAGCACATCGGCGTCCACCCCACCGGACAGCACGACGGCATTCTTCTCGGTGGCTAGCTTCAAGGCTTCCAAGGAGTCCCGCAATACCGCAGCCTTCTCATAGTGCTGACCAGCAGCCGCGGCCAGCATCTGGTCGGTGAGTTTGCGTTCCAAGCCCTTGGTGCGTCCCGCCCAGAAGCTGACGAAGTCGTCCACGATCTCACGGTGTTCCGTGGCGCTGACCCATCCCACGCACGGAGCACTGCATTTGCCGATGTGACCCAGCAGACAGGGCCGTCCGGAAGATGTGGCGTTGCGGAAAACCCCGTCAGAGCAGGATCGCATGGGGAAGATTCTCAGCAGGGAATCGACCGATTCGCGTACTGCCCACGCCTGACCGAAGGGTCCGAAATACTTGTTGTGCCTGTGCTTGCGCCCTCGCCCGACGAAGACCCGCGGGAACTCGTCGCCATACGTGATGCACAGCCACGGATAGGACTTGTCATCCCGGTATTTGATGTTGAACCGCGGATCGAATTGCTTGATCCATGTGTACTCAAGCTGCAGCGCCTCAGCCTCAGTGCGCACCACCGTCCACTCGACCTTCACCGCGGTGCGCAGCATCGTCTGGGTGCGAAAGTGCAGGGAGGAAGGATCAGCGAAATAGGAGTTCAGTCGGTTGCGCAGGTTCTTCGCCTTACCGACGTAAATGACGTGGCCGAACTGGTCGGAGTACCGGTAGACCCCCGGATTGGTGGGAACCGATCCGGGTGCGGGGCGGTATGAGGCGGGATCGGCCATGGCACCAAGACTATCGTGAGGATCCTCCAGCACCGCTGCACAGGTTGCCGTGATCCCCAACCCGGGCGCCATCCACCAGGAGTTCACCACGGCCTTGCTTGTCTATCCCAACGCCCACGACGTTCCATTCCTTGATCCAGTGCGGAAGGCGGAAAGAGACCCACTGAACGAGTCTTCAGAAGGTCCGTCCGAACTCTCCGGCTCAGTGGATCGGTGGCTCCAGCCCGTCCTCCATATGTTCCACGTCATCGAAGTGCATCTCAAGACCGCGGCGAGCGCCGAAGGCTTTCTCGACGATCCACAGCACGAAACCGATGCCAATGAGCACCAACGCGACGACAAACTGCTCCACATCGCGACCGGTCCACGGCCCCACCAGGTAACCGGTCAGTACAGCCGAAATGCACGGAAGGAAGCCGGGTGCCTTGAAGTGTTCGTGATTTACCTTGTCCTTGCGCAGCACGAGCACCGAGATGTTGACGACAGTGAACACGATGAGTAATAGCAGCGCGGTGGTACCACCCAGCGAAGAAACCTGACCGACGAAAGAGATGAGTATCCCAGCAAGGATCGTGGTGAGGATGATCGCGGTCCACGGGGTGCGACGCACCGGATGTACCTTGCCGAACCAGGCCGGAAGAACCTTCTCGCGGGCCATTCCATAGAGCAACCGGGATGCCATCATCATGTTCAGCAGGGCCGTGTTGGCCACCGCGAACATCGAGATGAACGGGAACACCACATCGAAAGGCAGATCAGGTGCGCCCACCTTGATCACTTGGAGTAGCGGAACTGCTCCTTGAGCGGCAAGTTCGCCCGGGGGCACCAGGGCCACGGCAGTGAGCGACACCAGCATGTAGATCAACCCCGCAATCCCCATGCCAGTCAGCATCATCTTCGGGAACACCCGAGTTGGATCGCGGGTTTCTTCGGCCATGTTCACCGAATCCTCGAAACCGACCATCGCAAAGAAGGCCACCGAAGTTGCCGCAGTCACCGCCAAGAAAACCGACTTGTCTCCCCCAGTCTCGAAAACCGTCACCCGGGAGAAATCCGCCAGTCCCTTGGTCATGGCGATCGCCCCAACCAAGATAACGATGAGCAGACCAGAGAGCTCGATGAGGGTGAGCACCACGTTGGTCTTCACACTGTGGCCCACACCCCACAGATTCACGATCATCACCAAAATGATGAAACCGATTGCCACCAACGTAGTGAGCAGCTCATTCGACTCGATGTGGAAACCCTTCATCAGGTTCGCCGCGAAGGCCCGCGAGGCCGTGGAAGCCGAGGTGATGCCCGATGCCATCACGATGAAGGTCACCATGAAGGTGAGCAGGTGAATGCCGAACGCCTTGTGCGTGTACAGTGCGGCGCCCGCGGCCCTCGGATATTTCGTCACCAACTCCAGATAGGAGAAAGCCGTCATGAAGGCCACGACGAAAGCAATGAGGAAGGGCAACCAGACCACCCCGCCTACCTGGCGGGCAATGGTGCCGGTGAGCGCATAGATGCCGGTGCCCAAGATGTCTCCCATAATGAACAACAGGAGCACACCGGGGCTCATGACCCTGGCAAGGGAAGACTCCGAAGTCTCGTGATCAGCAGTTTGACTCATTGACTCTCCTGGGGCAGATGGCATCAGCGTCTGGCTTGTTTTGACCTCGAGAATCATCACACACCCAAGGACGAGATCGGCCCGAGTCCATCCATTCGGTACCCCGGCCGATGGCACTCGGCGCGCCCCGAGGCACCACGAGCACCGCAAGGTTCATCTGAGTACCATTCCCCTCATGCCCTTCGATGACCAGGACGTCCACTACGAGGTCTTCGACCAACGTCTGCCCAACGGATTGCGCGTGGTAGTCAATCCCGACCCGATCGCGCCGGGAGTCGCGGTCAACTTATGGTATCGCGTAGGTTCCTCTGAAGAACCACTCGGCGCGACGGGGTTCGCTCACCTATTCGAACACCTGATGTTCGCCGGCTCCGCCAACGTTGCCTCCGGAGAGCACTTGGCAGCTATCCAGGCAGTCGGAGGATCAGCCAACGCCACCACATCCTTTGACCGGACCAACTACTTCGAAACCGTCGGCCCGCACGCTCTGGAACTGGCCCTATGGCTGGAGGCCGATAGGATGTCCACTTTAACCGTCGATGCCGCGAATTTGGAGACCCAGCGCGACGTAGTCAAAGAGGAAAAACGCCAGCGCTACGACAACATCCCCTATGGTGACCAATTCGAACTGCTGCTCGACCTCAACTTCGGCGCTGATCACCCCTACGGTCACCCGGCGATCGGGTCAATGACCGATCTGGATGCCGCCACCCTGAACGACGTGCAAAACTTCTACCGCCGCTGGTACCAGCCCTCGGGGGCAGTACTCACTCTGTCGGGGCCGATCACTATCAGCCAAGCCATGGAACTCGCCGAGCGCTACTTCGGTTCCCTACCCAATACGCCGGTGCCCGAGTCGGCCCAAGCCCCACCTCTGACCCCGCACACCGGCCATCCAGAGCTGGTGGTACACCGTGAGGTACCACGCCCGATGCTTCACCTGTGCTGGCGCACCCCAGCACTCACGCACCCCGACCGGCTGGCCGTCGATCTGTTGTTGTCGGTACTCGGCGAAGGGCAAGCCTCCCGGCTGCACCGCACGATGGTCCGTGACCAAGAACTCGCCGAAGGCCTCGGCACCTACGATCTGGGCCTGGCCAAACAGGCATCACTCGCGATGATCACATCCCGCCCCCGGGAGGACGTCAACCTCGACCAACTCATCCCACCGGTGTTCGAGACCCTCGCCGCGATCGCCGACGGCAACCTTGATGACCGGGAACTGGAACGCGCCAAGGCTGGTTACGAGCGGGAATGGCTGGCCGGGCTGGCCCCCGTCGAGGAACGAGCCGACCAACTTGGCTTCTACACCACCCATTTCGACGACCCCACACGGATCAACTCCGAATTTGCTGAGATCCAGGCGGTGACCGCCGACGACATCAGCGCTGTCGCCCGCCGCTGGTTCGACCCCGCAGCCGCCGCTACACTGCGCTACGAGATCCAGGAGTGACAATGGGAAACACACCCCGACCCGGAATCGGTACCCCGCATGGCTGGTTTTTCCCTGATGCCCACGAATTTCCGCTCGACAACGGTGCTCATGTATGGATCCATGATCTACCCGGCCAGCACGTAGTGTCGGTAGCGGTGGTTCTCGACTTGCCTGCCAGTTGCGAACCGTCACGAATGGAGGGGCTGGGCATGATCGTTGCCCGTACCTCTGATGAAGGAACCCTCCAGTATCCCGGGCATCAGCTGGCCGAAGCGGTCGAATCCTTGGGCGCAGTCTACGGAGCCAGCGCCCGGATGTCGTCCACCATCGTTCAGATGGAGGTGCCCTCGGCCAAGCTGGCACCAGCGCTGGATCTGCTCGCCGAGATCATCTGGAACCCCGCCCACGAAGCCTGCGACATCGAACGTCACCTGGCATTGCGGACAGCCGAAATCGACCAAGCCCGGATTCACCCCGGCTCACTGGTTCAGCTGGGATTACAGCGTGCGCTGCTCGCCTCGGCCACACGCATCGGTCGCCCCCTAGGCGGGCTGCCGGAAACCGTCAGGGCAATCACCCGCGAGGAGGTCATTCGTTACCACCAGCGATGGTGGCGACCAGATGGGGCGACGATCATCGTCGCAGGAAGCCTGCCACCCAACATCGACGACCTTGTGGCCGCATCCTTTGCTGGATGGGAACCGGGCGGACGGCGGGCGTTGCACCAGTTGACCCAGCCTGCCACGCCCCGACCCCACGCGATCGTCATTGACCGGCCAGAAGCCGTCCAAGCAGACATCCGCATCGGGGCTCCCGGGCCCGACCGTCACGACCCGGACTGGGCCGCCCTAGAAGTCGCGGCCTGTGCCATGGGCGGCTCCTTCTCCTCCCGGCTCAACACCGTACTGCGCGAGGAGAAGGGCTACACCTACGGCGCCCATGCCTCCTTTCACCCCTACCGGAACCGCGGCTCCTTCGTCATACAGACCTCCTGCCGCACTGAGGTCACCGCTGACGTCGTCACCGAGGCACTACGGATCGCCGATCTCACAGCGGCTCCACTCACCAGTACGGAGATCATCGACGCCCGTAACTATCTTTTGGGGATCGCCCCACTGCACTTCGCGACCGCAGGCGCTATCGCCGGTCAATCTGCAGACATGGCCTCGGCGGGCTTACCGACGCTGTGGCTCAACTCGCACCAGCAGCGGGTGGCCGCTGTGGATGCTGATGCGGCCACCGAGTCATTCACCAAGATAATCGACTCGGGCCAATTGACCACGGTGATCTGCGGGGACGCCGAGCAACTCGTACCCGCACTCACTGCCAAAGGGTTGGCTCCGGTGGTGTGGTCCTCGGAAAAGCTATTCGAGCTTCCCTGAACCCGGGTGTCTCTGCCGGAACCAAGCAAGCCAACCATGTCACCGAGCGCATCCGGGAATCAGCCGTTGCGCAGTGCCTTGTCCGCATCGTCCAGGTGATGACGTGCGGTTTCCACTTGAGCTTGATAGCCGGCCAGGTCACCATTACGCAGCGCTTCATCGGCGGCTCGAAAAGCATCTCCCGCCTTAGCCAAAGACAGTTTCGCGGCTTCCTCGCCGGTGGCTGGTGGAGCGTCGGGAGTTGTCGTACCGTCATTCTCCTGCTCGCCGGTTGTCGCCCCAGCATTGCCGCCGAAGACCATGTCCAGCGCCTCCTGCAGGGTCCCCCCGATGCCGATCTTGTCACCAAAGCGCACCACGATGAATCGCAACACCGGATAGGAGCCTTGGGTCTCGCCCTGAGTGTAGATGGGCTCCACATAAATCAGACCGCCACCCAACGGCAAAGTGAGCAGATTGCCATAGACCGGTTTCGCAGCTCCTTGGGAAGTGAACGGCAGTAGCGACTGCTGCACCAAGTTGTCGGTCTGGATTGCGTTGAAGGTCTGGTTTGGTCCTGGCACCTGGTGGGTGTCTGAGAGTCTCAGCACCCGGATCTTCCCGTAGTCTTCCGAGGATGCGTCGGCCACCACCGACATGTAGGCACCAAGATTCTCCCGCTCGTTCGGGACAAACACCGCAGTCTGGGAGAAGACCGGCTGCTCGTCACCAGGCCACTTGATCGACAGGTAATAGGCAGGTTCCTTGGTGGACTTGAAACGCGGGTCCATCGGAACGTTCCACAGATCCGACTGCTGGTACCAGGCGTCCGGGTTCGTCATGTGATAGCGCCCCAGGATCTGACGCTGCACCTTGAACAGATCTTGGGGATAGCGCAGATGCTGCATCAAATCTGCACTGATCTCGTCGACAGAATGCAGCATCCCCGGGTATACCTTCTGCCAAGTCTGCAGGATTGGGTCCTCGGTGTCCCACGCATACATGGTCACCGAACCATCGTAGGCATCAACTACCGCCTTCACCGAGTTGCGCATGTAGTTGACTTGAGAACTCTCCTGACCGACCTGTGTCCAAGTCGAGGTGGAGTCCCCGGTGGCCGAGGCCAGGTCAATGCGCTGCGAATTTGGGTAGGAGTTCGATGTGGTATAGCCGTCGATGATCCACACCACCCGGCCGTCGACGACCGCAGGATAAGGCTCCTTGTCGGTGGTCAGCCACGGGGCAACCTTGGCCACTCGATCCATCGGGGTGCGCTCGTAGAGAATGCGGGACTGAGAGTTCACCCGGTTCGACAAGAGCAGGTTCACGTCCCCGTAGCGGGCGGCGAACATGGCGCGAACCAATGGATTCGACACTGCAACCCCGCCATTGCCGGTATAGGTGGTGTAAGTTTCTCCCCCGCCATCCTCATTACCACCAGGGGTGTCCAATTCGATCGGGTTGGCCCCATCCTCGTTGCCGACGATGGCATAGTCCGAGGTTTTCTCCCCGAAATAGACCCGGGCCTCAGTCTGGTTGATCGCGCCACGCGGAGGAATATCTGAAACGATCCACTCCGGCTCTCCCGAACCCTGGCGACGGTTTCCATAGGCCCCAACCATCGCATAACCGTGGGTGTAGACGGTGTGTACGTTGTTCCAGGTCCGGTTCTCCTCGGGTAATCCCTCAGTGGCGATCTCACGGACCGCAACGATGGCGTCGGTCTCCTGACCCCCGATGGTGTATCGGTCGACATCAAGCACATCGGGGAAAGAATAATAGCCACGCACCTGCTGCAGTTGCTCAAAAGTTGGGGAGATTACCTGTGGATCCATCAACCGGATACCCGGCAACGCTTCGGCATCGGCAACCAACTGCCCGGAGGTAGCCGTCGTGGTCGCTTCATAGTCGGAGATTTCGACATTCTCCACATCGTAGGCTGCACGGGTGGCTGCGATCTGATTGCGGATGTACTCACGTTCCCGGTCCGGCTCGTTGGGACGTACGTCGAACTGCTGCACCACGCCCGGATAACCAACCTGGATAATGAGCGCGGTAGCCACAGCCAGCGCCACTGCGACGACCGGGATTCGCCACACCTGGATACGGGCATTGAGGAAGAAACCCAAGGCACACAGCAGGCAGACCACCGACATGATGATGCCCGCGGTGATTCTCGACCTGGCGTCGGTGTAGCCGATACCAGTGAACAGAGAGTCGTTGTCAGAGAACGAATAGGCGTAGCGGTTGAGCCACACATTTGCCGCGAGCACGAGGAGGATGAACCCGATCAGCACCGATATGTGAGCTTGGGCGCGCCGGGTGAAGGGATTAGACAGCTTAACCTCCGGAGCCTGCCCTTCACTTGTGGGTGTCACCTGCACCACCGAAGTCCGCATCGAGCCCATGATGAAGTGCACGGCAGCGGCGACGATCAAAGCCACCACCGAAATGAACTGCAGCAGGCCCGCCACCATCCGCCACCAAGGCAACTCGAAGACGAAGAAGGAGGCATCGAACCCGAACTGAGCATCACTGACACCGAAAGAAGTGGCATTCGACCAAGCTAAAAAGGTATCGACCGCAGGCAGGGCGTTGACTCCGCCAATCACCGCCAGCACCAATGTGGGGACAGCGATCGTCAACCGGGAACCGGAATCCATCACCTTGCGGTAACGATCCAAGGTGCTGGAGCCACTGCGGGTGATTCCCCTGGGCCGGGCCCGGAAAGCAAGCCACATATTCAGCCACACGACCACTCCAGTCAGCAGAGCCGCAGCGCAGAAAATGCCCACTTGGGCGGTGAGTCTGATGGTGAACACCTGCTGAGCCTCCACCGAGCGATACCACAGCAGATCTGTCCAGATCGCGGAAAAACCGAAGAAGGCGACAATCGCGACCGCAAGTACCGCGACCGTGGGCGCCAAGGCACCACGTCGACGTTGTGTGGTCGCAGAATCCGATGTACTCATCTGATCCTCCCGGTCAGCTTTGATCAATAGGATGCGGTGGCCAAGGTCTGGCTCAACACATGGGTGAGAGTCGGCACCATCTCGGCACCGACCAGCAAGTCGCTGGGCTCGGAACGCAGCCGGGCCACAGAATGAATCGTCGTCGTACCGTCGGCCAACCGCAGGCACCCGGCAACCACCCGGACATCCACCCGCTCGGGATGATGCGCCACGAAATCGGCTGCCTTGTCTGGGAAAGTGGGGATCTCCGATTCGAAACGCGGCGGCAGGAAGGATCTCTCGGTGACCAGCGCGCACCCCGGGACGCTCCACGGCCAGACGATGTGGTTGAGAGCGGTCAGCAGGTCAGTCCCTGGATGGAAATCCTCTTGCTCTACCGAGGATAACGCATCGGGAACGGTGATCGTCAGTTGCTCGGCCAAGGATGGCTCCGCGGCTATCAACTCTGCAGTCGGCACCAAACCGAATAGTCGCGCCGGTTGGTCCCATCCCGATCGGGAGACGAAACTCTCGATCTCCACAAGGGCTGCCAACAGCGCATCATTCCCGTCATGCTCATTGTCACTCAGCATCGCGGCACCTGGTCACTCGTCGGATCCTTGGCAATCAGAGCCATAACCTCAGTCGCCTCTGACACAGTGGACACCTTGACCACCGGAACCTTGACGTTCAGCCCTCCGAGATCGCCACAATTCCCGACAGGCACCAGCACCGCCTGAGCCCCGGCCCTAGCAGAGGCGACCACCACCTGTCGCACATTGGTCACCTGTCCCACCTCGCCGGATGGCTGTACGGTGCCGATGGCCGCAACCCGGCGGTCCCCAGCCAAGGTGCCGTCGGTCACCTTGTCGTAGACAGCGAGGGCTACCGGAAGCCCCGCCGAGGCCCCAGCAAGTGCCGGGTCCAGGTTGACCTCCACCTCCAGGTCATACTGGTAGGAATTGCCCACCTCGACGCCGAGCCTTGACTGGGCCGGGTCATCTTGGGCGGCGACCGTGACCACCTGTACCTCCAGGGGAACCCCCGCCCGGAGCAGGTTAATCCGCAGCGTGGTACCGGGGGACATCTGGGATATGATCGTCATGACGTCGTTGCGAGTGGCCACCACCGAGGAGTTGATCGCGGTGATCAGGTCTCCGGTCTGCAGTTTTCCGTAGGCCGGTCCAGAGCTTGCCACCGAGGTGACTGCGGGCAAAGGCCGCACATCACGACCCGCAGCCACCAGCCCGGCGACAATGGCATTGCCCTGAGCACCTTCCAGACCGGTAGTGATATTCGCTTGCTGGCCAGACGTGGGACGACTGAAGGCGTAGACCGATTCACGCACCACCACCGTCGAACTCGGATCGAGCAGCGCACCCAAGCCATGGAACAGGTTCACGTTCCTGTCCTGGGGGCTCACCTCGGCCAGCGGCAGGTCGATGCTGCCAGTGGTCGTGACCGCTGGCGCGCCGGTGATCCTAATCCTGGGGGTTGACTCTGAGTAGCCGAGCATGTCAACGGTTGACCCGGGCGAGATGGTCACATAGGGAACCGGCATCACGGCAAGACAGATCAGCCCAAACAGCAGCGCACCCGCTGAGACCACGAAGGAACGCATGGTTTGCGAGGCGGGTATGAGGTTTCGTGTCCGGGGGATGGTGGACCCCAATGACTGGCTGCCTGCCCGTAATCGCACAGACGAACGAGACCCCTGCCCCGCTTCGCTATGGGCGGCCGAGGGGTTGTTCGTTCCGACAGGTCTATCCATCGTCACCAACACTAGCGGCTACCCGGACTCGAACCGCCCGAGTTAGGTGGCGTCGCGCACGAAACTTGCATTGCTGGGCAACAATGGAAAGGCAACGATGGAATTGGTGGTGCGAGATGAACGATGAGCGGGACCCCAACGACCCGATGGCCCGTTGGTTCGCCCAGTTCGGGGGCGACGGTAAAAACTTCGACCTGCAGCAGATGCTGGACCAGTTACGCAGCGCCTTGGGGTCGGTTGGTGCCACACAACTGCCCACCGTCGACTGGTCCCAGACCACTTCTTTGGCTCACGCAGCCCTACTGGCCAAGGCATCCGACCCCGATCCAACGATTGCGGACGATCGCGCAGTGGCCGACGCACACCGTCTGGCCTCTGCATGGCTCGACGAGTTCGTCGCCTTCGAACCGCTCTCCACCCCGCCTGCCGCTTGGTCTCGGTCGACATGGATAGAACAAACTTCCGCCGGGTGGCAGTCAATCGCCGAGCCCATCGTCAACCGTATCGCCGACGCCATGGCCGATTCCTTCGGCGCTCAGTTCCAGATGGGTGAAGGAACCCCGGTGGAATTCGAGCAGTTCGGTTCGATGCTCACCCCGATTCTCCGGGCCTCTGCCGCCCAGATGTACTCCGTTCAGGTGTCCAAGGCGATCAGCATCATCGCCACCCAATTGCTTTCCGGGGCTGAGTTAGGGCTGCAATTACTGTCGAAGCCTCAAGTCGTCATGCTGCCCGCTAACATTGCAGCCTTTGGCGAGGATCTCGGGGTCAGCGAGCAAGAGTTGCTGCTCTACCTGACCTTGCGTGAGGAAGCACGCCAGCGGCTCTTCGCTCAGGTGCCGTGGCTAGGCCCACAACTGATCTCCCTGCTGGCGCAGTACACCAGTCAGATCACCATCGATCTGTCAGACATCACCGATTCGGTGGATGTCGACGACCTCCAAGGCTTGGAGCCAGAGCAACTATCGGCTCTCAGCGAGGATCTCCAGGAGCAGCTCTTCGCTCCCGCATGCACCGCTCAACAGGCCGACGTTCTCATCCGGATGGAGACCCTTTTGGATCTCATTGAGGGCTGGGTAGATGCGACAGCAGGAGCCGCAGCCACCAAGTGGCTGCCCCATGTAGCGACCATGTTGGATGAGACGATCAGACGTCGCCGGGTCACCTCCTACCCGGCAGATGCTTTCCTGTCTGCCATGCTGGGCCTCGACATGCGCCCAGAACGTTTCCGTGAGGCGACAGCTCTGTGGCGCATGCTGGAGGCCGAACGAGGAATCGAGGCCCGCGATAAGTTGTGGTCACATCCGGATCTTCTTCCGGGCAGCGCAGAACTCGAGGATCCCAGTGAGTTACTGGGGACCGCCCCCGGGGGTGGCGTGGAACCTGACGAGATCGACATCGCATTGGAGAAGCTGCTCGCCGAAGAGGATCGTCACAACGAGGAGGGCCCTAAACCCGACTGAACGGATCAACCCATCCGATCGATCCACTGGTTGCCCGCCGACCATCCGGCAAGGTAGGCCTCTGCTCGTTGCCGGTTCGGATCCGCATCAAGCAGCCGCTGGAATTCTGGGCCGTGACAAGATTCGTGCAGGTGCACCAGTTCATGCAGTAGGACGTGGTCGACCACCCACGATGGCATCGACTGCAGTCGATGCGACAGCCTGATCTCCCCGGTGTCGGTGGAGCATGAGGCCCATCTGCGATTCATATTGGTTACCCAACGCACCGAAGTCGGACGCAGTTGGGTTCCGGTGGCCCCGTCGAGATGGATGGCGGCCAGTTGCCCAGCACGTTCCAGTAGGTCAGGGGCGGATGCCCGAGTATTTTTACGAGCCAGTTTGCGCACCATCCGCTCCACCCAGTCGCGTTCCTCACGAACGTTTAGGCCAGCAGGAACAAACACGACGATGCGCCCCTGCTCGATCCGTGCCGAGACACTGCGCCGACGGCGTGTCGATCGTCGCACCTCAATTCCGTCCATCCCCGCGCGAAAATTGCCCGCCACGATGTTCTCGCTGGTCCGATGGCCATGACGACGCCCCGCCACGCCTGATCCACCTCCAATCCACACGAACCCTACCCGGCGGCCACGCCGGAATCCTTGACTCACCCGCAGGCGCAGAGCTAAGTTTCCTGGTGTCCCCCGGTCGAGGCAAGCACGCAGGGGAAGGCGTTGCCAGGCATCGACCGGGGGATTCCATGGGAGCAAACCCCACGGATGTCAACAAGAATGCGGGTCGAAAGGTCGGGCGTACACGTCTCGATCCGGGGTTTTTCGTCGCGACACGGGGAAATACATCGTCAACGTCACCGGATTTCTGGGTCCCGATGGGTAGAGTTCGACCGTGCTCGGTACCAACGCAGCGGTCCCGGCACAGACCCACTTGGCCTACGACAAGGAGAAGACTGTGGCTGAGGAAACCTATGAAGGTGAGTTCTACTGCGTGAAGTGCAAGGACAAGCGCTCCGCCAAGGGAAATATCGTCGTGAACGACCGCGGCACCAAGATGGCCAAAGCGAAGTGCCCCAAGTGCGGCACCAACCTGAACCGCATTCTCGGCAAGGCCTGATCTGGCCGGAGTCTCCACCAATGGTGGATGGGGTGACCAGTTCCTTGGTCACCCCATTGTGTTTTTCTAGTTCATCGGATCCTCTCCGGAGCAACCCACCCCGGGAGTCAATCTCATTGTTCGAAGAGCCGGGGAACCCGGGAACAAGCCTCATTCTTGTTCCGGCTCATTGTTCGATGCTGAGCAACCTCAACAGCTCATCCCCGTAACGTTCGAGTTTAGCCACCCCAATCCCAGGGACCTTGAGAAACTCTGCCCGGGATGCGGGTCGTTGTTCTGCGATGGCTCGCAGGGTTGAATCAGTGAATACCACGAAAGCAGGCATCGAAGCGGCCGCCGCCGTACGGGAACGCCAGGCACGCAATTGCTCGAAAAGCTGCTCATCAGCACTCACCTCACAACCCAAATGGCGCCCGAGTTTGATCTCCTCGGCCAGCGACAGATGCTCACCGCATACCCGGCAGCCGGGGCTCCTGCGCTTCGACGGGCGCATCGGGCGTTCTCGTCTGCTCTCTCCCCCGCATCCGACCCCAACCAGACCGGCCCGTCGCAGGTATCGCGACGGTGTCCTGTTCCCTCGCCCATGGGCCCCGCCTGTCGCCCAGGAGATCCTGAGCGTGGTTCTTGCCCTGGTGAGTGCCACATACAACAGACGTCGTTCCTCGGCCAGCTCGGCGGGAGTGGTAGCTGCCATGAAGGGCACTAGCCCCTCGCTCACCCCGATGACAGCCACCGCCTCCCACTCCAGGCCCTTGGCCGCATGCATGGTGGACAGCGTCACCCCGGTCTTCGCAAATCCCTGGTCTCCTAGCGAACGGGTCTGGTCAATCGCCGGAGCTCGTACCCGGTGAGGGATGTTCGTGGAATCCAAGGCTTCGATGATGGCTTCGGCCTGGGAGTTAATCCGGTAAAGGACACCTATCTGCTCCCAGTCGTACTCCTCGTGCGCCATCTTGAGCCAGCCCACTAGTTCTTTGATCTCAGCGGCCTCATCGATTGCTGGGACCACCGCGACCCGTGGGCCCTGTTCCCTGGTGGGCACCAAGGCCGAACGTGCTGGAACGAGCCCGTTAGCTACTGCCAGGATCTGCGGGGTCGAACGATAGTTGTGGTTCATGCGCAGGACGAGGGCACCGGGATGTTCCCGCTCGAAATCCAGCAGATAAGCAGGTTGGGCCCCAGCGAAAGTGTGGATCGCCTGGTTCACGTCACCGACTACGCAGACATCGCGGCAAGGCCCCATCCACAGCTCAAGCAGGCTGCGTTGCACCGGGGAGACATCCTGGTATTCGTCCACGGTGAAGTGCTGGTACTGACCGCGCACCTGAGACAACACATCGGGGTGGGCCCGCAACATGCCGATAGCGCACAGCAGGATATCGTCGAAGTCAATCACCCCACGACGCCGCTTTACCTGCTCGTAGCGGGCAAGTACCGGTGCCACGCTATCAAGCTCCAATCCGTTAACCTCCCGGTGGGCATCGGCGGCGACCTCCAGATAGTTCTCCGGGGAGACATTCGACACCTTCGCCCAGGAGATCTCCTGGGCCAGTTCACGCAACAAGGATGTGTCCAGCACCGGAACGACTCCGCGGGCGGCCTCGGCAATCATGGATAAATTGCCGCTGGCCACCTCGGGCAGTGGGCTGCCTTCAACCGTGGACCAGAAGTAGCGGAGCTGGCGCAGGGCTGCTGCATGGAAGGTACGCGCCTGCACCCCGGGAATACCGAGCCGACGCAGCCGATGAGCCAACTCAGTGGCCGCCTTGTTGGTGAAGGTCACCGCCAAGGTCTGGTTGGCTGCGATCTGCTTGGTCGCCACCCGGTAAGCGATACGGTGGGTGATCGCCCTGGTCTTGCCGGTGCCCGCACCGGCAAGCACGGCTAACGGCCCGCTCGGCGCCATAACAACGGCCCGCTGCTGATCGTCCAACCCGGCTAAGATTCGGTCCACATCACTCACGGCCATCACTGTAGGGGGCGGCCCCGACGGATCTCACACGGCCACGACGGGTAGCTGTGTCGGTCCCGCTCGATAAGGTGGTATCCACGAGTGAGGGAGGCTGCCGTGCGCGCGACAACGAGGACCACCTGCGTGGCGGTGCGTGCCTGTTCGTCGTGGTATTCACTCACCACCGGGGTTGCCGAGTTGCTCCATAGTAATCCCCCGCCAGTCTTCGAATCTGATTTGGTGATAGTGCCCTCCGGTGCCCATCAGCGACATCTCACCCAGTTTCTGGCCGCGGCCACAAACGGGCCGGGCATCTGCACCGGCGTCGATTTTTGCGTCTGGGCAGGGCTTCGAGCCCGGCTGCTGGATGCCTGCGGTCTCAGCGAACCATGGGCCGGTAAGGGGCTAGATGTCGCGATTCTTGAGGCCATCACCAGCAGCGACGACAAAACAACCGAGATCCTGCGTCGGCACTTGGGCCACAACCGTCCTGGAAGGGCCGGTCAACTCGGTCACCGCATCGCCCGGCTGTTCAATGACTACATCCGTCATGCCCCCGCAATGGTTGCTGCTTGGTCCAGAGGCGAGGAGACCGGACCCAAGAACACCGCGCTGGACAGCCGCGATCTGTGGCAACCGACCCTGTGGCGCCAACTCGTCGCCACGAGCGGAACAGACCTCGTGCAGTTGAACAACCATCTGCTGACTATGGTGTATGAAGGCCTAGCGACCGGGATTCCCGCCCGTGTGGTGGCGGTCGCCATCGACGATCCCCTGCCCAGCGACTTGGAACTGCTCGACGCCTTGGCCGCTCACCACGAGGTGCATCTGTTCGTCCACCGCCCCATCATGCACGGTTCTGGTTCTCACTTGGTCAACCAGCTGAATCACCGGACGCTGTCCTCAGATCCACTTGCCACGCCATTTCCCGAATCCTCCGGCACATGGTTGAACCGGGTACAGTCGGCAATCCGTGCCAACACCACGCCACTCCAGATCACACACGACACCACCATCCAGATCCACGCCTGCCACGGACCAAATCGCCAGGTCGAGGTACTGCGCGAGATCCTGTGTACCTTATTCAGTGATGATCCGAGTCTGCAGCCGCGTGACGTGGTCGTTCTGTGCCCAGATCCGGTGACCTTCGCCCCCTTAGTTGCGGCATGTTTCCAACTCGACTCCGACTCCGGTGCCATGCACCCGGCTGCCCGCTTGCGAGTACAGTTGTCCGCAGGATCACTGAGCCGATTTAACCCCGTTCTCGGATTACTCATCACGCTGTTCTCCCTGCTTGATGGGCGTGCCACCGCGGATGAATTGCTTGCCTTGTGCCAGTCAGCCCCAGTAGCCAAGGCATTCGGTTTCGGGGCCGAGGAGCTCGATTCGCTGTCCCATCTGATCGCAGATGCCCAGATCCGGTGGGGTGTAGACCCGGCCCACCGGCACCGCAACGGAGTCGAGGTACTGTCATCGACATGGCTGGCCGGGGTAGAGCGGATGCTGGTGTCCATTGCCCTGGATCCGCTGCCACCGGTTTCCCTGCGCACCGTCACCCCACTAACTCATTTCGACGAACCCGATACCGCCTTGGTTGGGCGTCTCGCCGAATTGGTCTCCCGCATCCGCAAGATCCTGGGTGGATTCGCCATCCCCGCAACCGCCCCAGTATGGGCTGATCGGTTAGGCGAAGCGATCGACCTGCTCGCCGCTACCGACTTCGATGACCGCTGGCAAGTACAGGAAGTGCTAAATCATCTGGCGGATCTTCGCCATCAGACCCAGAACTCCTCCGCCATACTGACTGCCCGTGACGTCGTTGGTTGGTGCGAACAGTGGCAGGAATCTGGGCGGGGACGCCCCAACCATGCCAACGGTTCACTGCTCGTCACTTCCCTAGACGATTTGGCCTGCGTGGAGCACCGAGTGGTGTGTGTTCTCGGCCTAGAAGACACCACCTTCCCTGGCAGCGACCCAGTGGATGGCGACGACCTGCTGGCTCGTGGGGCCGACCACCGTCACTGGACGAAAGTGACTCGTTCCCGCCACCAGCAACGATTGCTCGATGCCCTATTGGCGGCCCAGGATCGTTTCATTATCATCACCCAAGGTGCCGACGAGTTGACTGGTCGACGGCTGCCGATGCCCGTATGCCTGGCCGAGTTGCTGGACGCCATCTCCCCCGCAGTCAGCATCCGTTCATGGGAGCCCGCGGCCGATGAATTCGTTCGCTGGCACCCGCTGCACTCACATAACTGCAACAATTTCCTCATCGACTCCCCATTCAGCCACGATCTCCAGGCTCTCGACGGGGCCAAGGCATTACAGCTTCCCGCGGTGGCCGACGAACCCCGGTGGCGTCTGCTCCACTGCAGGGCAACCGAGGAAAGTACCTCTCGCCAGGTGACTCTTGATGAGCTAATCACTTTCTTCATCGACCCAGCGAGAGAACTACTGCGCACTGCTTGCGGCACCACTTGGTCGGGTTTCGACGACAGCCTTCCTGAGAACCTGCCAATTGCCTTGGATCAGCGGCAGGCTTGGTCTGTCGGGGAGGAGATCTTCCGCATGGTTCTCCAGGGAGCCGACCCCGCCTGCGCAGCCCAAGTGGCTTGGCTTAGTGGTCGAGTGCTTCCCGGGCCATTGGGTCAGCAAGTGGTCTCCGAGCAGTTGGAGGTCGCGACCCGGGTGGCTGCCACGGTGCGTGCCGGTCTGGGTGAGTTGACGATGATCGACTGCTCGCTGGATCTGGGCCAGGTCGTCCTGACCGGTTCGGTGCCTGTTCATGGAGGCCGGGTAGTCGTGTCGCGGTTCGGTCATCTCAAGCCAGATGACGCGCTACGGGCTTGGCTGAAGCTGTGTCTGGTGAATGCCTGTCACGGGGTGCAAACAATCGATGGCGCGCTATTGCTGGGCAAGCGCTCCAAATCGTTGCGTTGTCCCGATCCGGACCAAGCCACAACGATCCTGCGCGGGCTGGTCCGGTTGCGCGCCGAGGGACTGACTCGGGTGTTGCCCCTGCCACTGCGAACGGCCGCTGCCTACTGCAATGTGCTGACCTTCGAACGTGGCCAGCATAGTGATCGGGCCCGGGCAGCCTTCGCCAAGGAGAACGAGAACTGGGCATATTTCTTCTCCACCTACTCCGAATTGGTGGCATCACGCCCGGTGCCCCACGATCCGGCACCCCCAGGCGGGGCGCTGGGGTCTCGCTTCGAGACCTTGGCCGCTTGGCTGTTCGTCCCGATCAACATCAACCTCCGCGAGTGGAGGCCATGATGACCGGCATCTGGCATCGCGCATTGCCCGCCCCGGGTACCACAATGGTCCTTGAGGCCAGCGCGGGCACCGGGAAGTCATTCACCATCGCTGGCATGATCGCCCGCCACGTCGCGCAAGGTACGCCTATCGAATCGGTCTTAGCGGTCACCTTCTCGCGTCGGGCCACCGCAGAACTGCGGGAGTCGATCCGTCATCGCATCGTGGTGGTGCGCGATGCGCTTACCCTCGCCGCATCCGGCCGACAGGTTCCCGATCCTGATGTCGTTACCTCTCTACTCATAACCGGCCCACCCCAAGATGTGGAACTGCGCAGGCAGCGTCTGGTCCAAGCGGTGAACCACATGGATTCCGCGGCGATGGTGACGATCCACACCTTCGCAGCCCGGATGCTCAACGAACTCGGTATTCTCGCCGATCATGATCCAGGGATCAGGCTGGCCACCGACACCGATACCTTCATCTCCCGAGTCGTCGCCGACACTTATCTAAGCGCACCACACTGGCAGGAACTCGACTGGCAACTGGCCAATGCTATAGGCACGAAAGCCTGCCTCAACCCCAGCGACCCGCTATTCACCGGAGTTAAAACCGGGACGCTGCGCGGTGGTTTCGCTGAAGCAGTTCGTGAGCGTTTCGAGGCTCGCAAGCGAAACTCCGGCCTGCTCACTTACGATGACCTGCTCCGCAGGTTGGCCGACGCCCTGGAAGATCCGGTGAGCGGCGCCACTGCCTGTGCGGTGCTTTCCTCCCGCTTTCCCGTGATTCTGGTCGACGAATTCCAAGACACCGACCCCCAGCAGTGGAGCATTCTGGAAACCGCATTTCGAGGTCGGTCGACGATGGTTCTCATCGGCGATCCGAAGCAGGCCATCTACCGCTTCCGGGGTGGGGACATCGAAACCTATGCCAAGGCGCTGGCCGCCACCGATGTTACCGAGACCCTCAGGGTGAATCACCGATCAGACCCCGGGGTAGTGCTGGGTATCGAGTCGCTTTTCGGCCAGGTCGACCTGGGCACTCCGCAGGCCCGAGCGGTGATTCACCCGGTGGAGATCAAGCGCACCGAGCCACGTATCCGAACAACAGGCCAACTGTCCCAGGTGCAGTTGCGTGCCCTAGCTCCGGATCGCCCAATGGCAGCTGCGGACGCACGCCTGGCCATCACCAATGACCTGCTGCAGGTGGTTGACGAATTGTTGGACGGCAGCCACGAGTTACTGGATCATGGCATCTGGCGTCCGCTCGAGGCCTCGGACATCACTGCTCTGGTCACCCGCAATGAGACCGGACGTCAACTGGCCGCAGATCTTACTGCCCACGGCCACCAGGCAGTCTTCATCGGCGAGACAAACGTGCACGACACCCGGGCGGCCCGACAATGGCTGATATGGCTGGAGGCCATGGAAACCCCGGACCGGTGGCATTTGCGTCGCGCGATGCTCACCGATTTGGTCGGCTGGACCAGCGCGGACATTGCCAGCGGCGATGAGGCGGCACTGGTCGAGATGACTGCCTTGCTCACCACCTGTGCCAGATTGATGACCCAGCAAGGGGTGGTAGCTGCCTACGAGCACCTCGCCGCGCACCGCAATCTCACCGCGCGACTGCTCGCCCGCCCCGATGGTGAGGAATTGCTCAGCGACATCCGGCAGCTGACAGAGTTGCTGAACACCGCCCAACGCACTGAACGATTGACCATCTCCGGGCTGGTTGCCCATCTGAGAGCACAGATAGAACAAGGCGGCGTCGCCAGCAGAGAGAAAACCAGGCGGCTACCCACCGATCATTCCGCGATCAGCGTGATGACCGTCCACCAGGCCAAAGGGCTCCAATTTCCAGTTGTCCTGCTGCCCTCAGCATCCGACCGCTGGGTGGGTTCCCCGAATAGGGATGAACCGCTGATCGGACATGTGGATGGCAAGCGGGTACTCGATCTGGCATCCCCAACCGAACGTAAGCAGATGCAAGAGACCCACCGCAAAGAGGAGGACGCAGAATCCCTCAGGCTGTTCTATGTGGCCTGCACCCGGGCCCAGTCACTGCTCATCGCCTGGTGGGCTCCGACGAAGGCGAACACATCAGCCTCCGCCCTGCACCGACTGCTGATGAATCAGCGCACCCCAGCCCGGGTTGTTACCACCCCGGCGCCCACCCATCCAGTCGTCGAGGCCCGCGACCTGCCGACCCTCGACCATGTGACCACCACGCTGGTCCCTCCACGCTCTGCCGCCCCCCGGCACCGGATAACCAACGACACCCGGCAGCCACCACAGCCCTTGACTGCCCGGATCTTCCGGGATTCCATTAACCAGGATTGGGCCCGCACTTCCTATTCCTCATTGATCGCCGAATCCCATGCCCATTACCTGCTCAGTGACGCGGATGCCAGCGATGAACCAGATCTGGTCGGCGACCTGACCCCCGAGGAAACAGCCCTGGGCACCGATCTCGGTGCTTGCTCTGCGCTGGCGGAACTCCCCGGCGGAGTCGGTTTCGGTTCTCTGGTCCACTCGGTGCTCGAAGCCGTCGATCCCGCCTCGCCACAGTTGCACACGGATCTCGTCACGGTCGTGGCCGACCAGATGACCCGTTGGGCGGTGCATGACACCGATCCGGCTCTGGTTGTCGCCGGTTTAGAACAGACCGTGCACACCAGCTTGGGTGAACTCACCAGTTTTGCGAGCCTCGCCGATCTCGGCGCATCGAATAGGCTCACCGAATTGGAGTTCGAGATGCCACTCGGCGGCATTCACCGCAACCAGCTGGGGCAGCTGGCGGCCCTAATGGAGACCCATCTGAGTCCCGGCGATCCGCTGCATGCCTACCCGCGAGTGCTCGCGGATTCCCCAGCAGCCGACAAGATGCTTGAGGGTTTCCTCACTGGCTCCATCGATGCGATACTGCGCGTTCCCGGCCCCACACAGAGGTTCGTCGTCGTTGACTACAAGACGAACCGGGCCCTCACCCCACCTGGTGCCCCGCTAATGGCAGCAGCCTACAACCCCTCGACGATGGCCCGGATGATGATCAACGCCCACTACCCCTTGCAAGCTCTGCTCTACTGCGTGGCCCTGCACCGCTACCTGTCGTGGCGGCTGCCCAGCTACGATCCCACGCGTCACCTGGGTGGGGTCGGCTATCTTTTCATCAGAGGCATGACCGGCCCGGAGAACCAGATGATCGATTCCATGCCCACCGGGGTTTTCACCTGGTACCCTCCCGCCGGGCTAGTGGTCTCCGCATCTGGTCTTCTCGCCGGGGATATCGCATGATTATCTCAGCAACAGGCCTATTGGCGGACTTCTCCGAGGCCGGGATCATTGATGCAGCCGGGGTGCACTTGGGACGAACCTTGGCCAGACTCTGCGGGGAACAGCGCCCGGAAGCGATGCTCGCGGCAGCGCTGTGCGTCGCGGCCCAGCAATCCGGATCGGTGTGTTTATCAATCGACGAGCAGATACCCATCCATTTCCCGAGGCTCACCCCAGGCAGCCGGTTGAACTGGCCCAAAACCTCCACCTGGCTGGATATCCTATCCTCCTCGCCGATGGTGAGTGTTGGGGCCGATGATCTGGATGCAGCACGCCCGTTGCGTCTAGTTGGTCCCCTGCTCTACCTAGAACGGGCCTGGGTCGCGGAATCCATGATGACCAAAGTACTCACCGAACGCTGGAATTCGCCGCGCACATCTCCACCGCCCACTGATCCAGTGATGCTCACCGAGCGGGTTGCCGACCATTTCCTTCCCGGGCGTACCTCCCTCACCCAACGTCGAGCGGTGGTCACCGCTGTGTCGGCAGCCACCTCGGTAATCTCTGGGGGCCCGGGCACCGGTAAGACGACGACCATCGCTCTTTTGTTAAAGGTGCTCGATGAGCTGGGGCCCCACGACGTGCCGTTGACGGTTTCGCTGGCCTCGTTCACCGGCAAGGCCGCGGCCCGGATGCAAGAATCCCTCGACCAAGCCACCGCAGGATTCGGGGAACCGACATGGCGACGACTGCGGATCGGGCGTGCCACCACCCTGCACTCGCTGCTGGGTTCCCTCCCCCATCGCGGATTCCGGCACGGACCGGATAACCCGCTGTCCTGCGACCTGCTGGTCATCGACGAAACATCCATGGTCTCCCTACAGTTGATGACCACGGTACTCACATCCCTGTTACCAACCACCAGGTTGGTGATGGTTGGTGATGCTGGGCAGTTGTCCTCGGTGGATGCTGGAGCCGTACTGGCCGATCTGGTGAGCACCGGGATGAGCATTAGTGCCGTCGACGCCCGTCCCGCAGTCGTCGAGTTGACCGAATCCCACCGATTCACCGGTTCGATCGCCGATCTGGCGACCAGCGTCCGCAACGGCGACGTGGTCCAGACCCTGGATATCCTGGAATCCGAGGCCACCGGGGTCGAATGGCTGGAGATGGATCCGAATCCGTCGGAGATCACCAGTTCCCTGCCCGGATTGCGTGACGAAATCCTCGACCAGGCATCCGAGGTACTTAATGCAGCACAACGGGGTGATGCCTCAGCCGGGATCACCGCACTCGATAGGCATCGGCTGCTGTGCGCCCACCGGCACGGACGCTACGGGGCGATGATGTGGTCAGCGGCAATTGAGGAGATGCTGCGCGTCAGTATGGATGATTATGCTCTAGGGGCCACCTGGTATCCCGGACGGCCGGTCCTGGTCACCAGGAATGTGCCCGAGCTGGGGATCGCCAACGGTGACACCGGGGTGGTAGTGCGGCAAGGCAGCAAATTGCAGGTGGGGTTGGCCGGCGGAGCTGGTGTCCAGTTGTTGTCACCGATGGTGCTGGAGGCGGTGGAGACCCTCCACGCGATGACCATCCACAAATCCCAGGGTTCGGAGTACGATGCAGTGTCGGTGATTCTTCCTTCAGCGGATTCCCCCATGCTGGTCAGGGAACTTATCTACACCGCGATCACCAGAGCACGTCACCAGGTGCGGATCATCGGTACCCGTGAGGCCATCACCAAGGCCGTGTCCACCCCGGCACGTCGCGCATCAGGACTCGCCGACCGACTACGACTTCGCCCAGAATCATCGGCCGGGTGAACGGGACTGCTCAAAACCTCTCACCGGTGCGGACAACAAGTTCAGCATCGATATCGGCCCAGTAGTTCTCCTCCGGTACTGGGAGTCGGCCGATGCGCCAAGCATCGATGATCCGGGCAGCCACCGAGCCGATGCCGGGCAGGACGAGGGTGCCTTCGGCGGTTCGGGCCTCGACTTCTTCACGGGTGAACCAGCCACCCCACTGAAGTTCTGCGTGATCCACCTCATGGCCGCCGTAGCCGCGGGCAACGAAGGCAAGCATCAGCGATCTGGGGAAGGGCCACGGCTGGGACCCCAGGTAACGCACCGCGCTGAGACGCACCCCTGCCTCCTCACTGACCTCCCGGTGAAGAGCATTCTCGGCTGATTCCCCGGCCTCGACGAAACCTGCCAGCACCGAGGCACGCCACTGGGCCCAACTGGTTTGGTGAGCCAGGAAGAGCCGGTCGTCATCGTCAAGAACCCCGACGATCACGGCGGGATCGGTACGCGGGAAATGTTCCCTGTTGCACTCCCGGCAAAGTGCGGAGAATCCACCGGAGGCCAGCCGAACCGTCCCGCCACAGACCGGGCAGTGAGTCATCGACTCATGCCAGGCCAAGACCGCAAGGGCCGCCATTACCAGCTGTGTATTGGCGGCATCCGGGGGTTCGTCTCGAATCATGCGACCGGTGGGCAGCTCATCGACCCTGCGTGCAAACCAGCACGTGCCATCGACACGCCCCAAATAAGCGGTGTGCTCGTCGTATTCACCCTGGGTGGGAATCCCGAACGGAGCAATCCCGAATCGCGAGGAACGATCAACCAACAGCACCCGGGATCTTTCATCTCCCCAAGCCGCAGCGATCGATTCAGGGTCACGGTGTGCCCCATCGCGGTCAAGCAACGGGACTTGGTCCCAGGGGTGCATGTTGACGAACGGCGTGCCAGTCATGTCTCCACGCTAGTTACCCCAGAGACTTTGGCCCGCATCGTGGCCAACAAGGATGCCAGCTGCTCGGCATCCAGCAAATTTCTGGGGCGTTCGTCGCGGTGGGATCGCACATGGTGGAAGACGGCATCCACCCTGGCGGGATCGATTCCCTTCGCTTGGGCCCAAGCCAGTCGATAGATGGACAGCTGAAGTGGATCGGAACGCGCCTCGGAGGTCTTCCAGTCAACAACCCGGTAGTCGTGCTCGGTCTCTTCCGGGGTAGCGAAGACGGCATCAATCCGGCCACGGATCTGCTGACCGGCGACCGACAGGATGAAAGGTTTCTCGATCTCCTCGGGAACCATCTCGGCATAAGGTCCGGTCTCGAAGCTCTCTTGGAGACGTCGCAACGCCATATCGGCAGGACCAGGAGGGTCTTGCTCCTCGGGTTCCTCGAAGTCGAGGTCCAGCAGAACGCTGCGACCAAAGCGTTTCTCTAGCCAGGCGTGGAGCAGAGTTCCCACCGTGGCCGCATTGGAGAGCAGGCGTGGCATGGGGCGGACCAATTGGTTGCGAAGTTCTGCCGGATCCCGGTTTCCCAGCAGCACAGCCGATGCAGCGAGTGAACGAGGCACTTCGATGCCGGTGGTTTCCCAGCCCGTCAGACGATCTTCAACGAGCTGGTTGGCCAGGTGTTTCCACAGGGAGACTTGTTCGTTGATGTCGGGATTGGTGGAATCGATCTGCCCTTCAATGAGCAGTGACAAGGACCTTTGCATGCGGGCACGACGTGTTTCGTCCATCACGACGGGCCATGCTGCGGTCGGGAGAAGGGCATCCATCGGGTTGTCCGCGGATGGTTCGGCGATCCTCTCGACAATGATTTGGCCGGTGGTCCGGGTGACCGTTCCATCCGGGGCGCACCATAAGTGGGGATCTGTGCTGTTCGCCGCCCGAAGCAGAGCATCGAAGTAGGCCGAAGCGTTGCGCCGAGTGCTTCGGCCCGTAATCCAGTGGTGGTGGGTCAACACGAGTTCCTGGCGTGCTCTGGTAAGCGCCACATAGGCGAGCCGATCCTCTGCCTCGCGTGCTTTGGCGGCCAGCACCTGCGGATACTCGGTTTTCAGTTGCTTGGAACTCAGCTCACCTTCCAGTTGGGGGATCCATGCGGCGTCGCCACGTAGTTCTGCGGGGATGACCGCAGGGTCCTTGGTCCAGTTCTCCGGCGGCCGCGTCGCGGGAAACACGCCGTCAGCCAGCCCGGGCAACAATACGACATCCCATTCCAGACCCTTGGCACGGTGTACGCTCATCACCTTCACCGTCTCGGAGGAGGCATCGACGGGTTGTTCCAGACCTTCCGCCCAGTCCCGTTCAGCATTGAGCCAAGCCACCAATCCGCTCAGCGAGCCGCCCCCGTCGATGTCCACGTAACCAGCTACGGCATTGATGAAGGCATCGATTTGCCGGGTCACGGAAACCGCATGGGCACCCGGAGTGGACAGGAGCTCCAACCGCACCCCACTAACCCGCATGATCCGGGACACGAGTTCTGTCACAGGTTCATCGCGATGGTGACGCAGGACGGCCATCTCGTGGGCGAAGTCAGCGATCCGAGCTCGAGCCGCCTGGCTCAGCGGTGCCCGCCCGGGGTCGGCAACCGCTTCAAGCAAGCACGGGATATCCTCAGCGGTCGGCAGCATGTCCGCAGCCTCTGCCGGTTTTTTCCCTGCCTCTGCAGTGCCGGGCTGCCCCACCTGCTCGATCACGCCATTGTCAAGCCGATCGACCCGTTTGGCTTCGCAGTGAGCTGAACGTGCGATATCCCGGGCACGAGCACCCAACACCGCCAGGTCCCGCGGCGAGATTTTCCACCTGCGCCCGCTGAGTAATCGGACGACCTCCGGATTCGCGGTAACGTCATTCAGCAGCATCAGGGTGGAGACGACCTGGGCGATCTCCTCCACCTCCAGCAGCCCCCCGAGTCCAACGATCTCATAGGGAATCTCGCGGTCGTCGAGGGCCGCGCAGATCTTGCCCATCGGGGAATTGGTACGCGACAAGACAGCGATGCCGGACCATGCCACACCATCAGCATCGTGGGCGGTGAGTACCCGGTCGGCGATCCAGTTCACTTCCTCGTCCCAGGTATCGAAGGAGGCAAGACGGATCGTCCCGTCGCGGTTCCCATCGGGGCTGCGCAGTTCCCGATCGCCCGCCCTGCCACTCAACCCAGGATCGGTGAGCAACGGCACGGAGACCTGGTTGGCGGCATCAAGAACCAGCCCTCGACTACGTCGGTTTATGGTCAGTGATTGGACGATAGCCGGGCTTCCATCGCTGTTGGGGAAAGCTGTCGGGAACTCAAGGATGTTCGACGGTGCAGCCCCACGCCATCCATAGATGGCCTGGAAGGGGTCGCCAACCGCGGTGATCGGGTGTCCCCTGCCCTGCTGTGGGCCGGGACCGGAAAACAGGTCGGTAAGCAATTGGGCTTGGGCCGCGGAGGTGTCTTGGTATTCATCGAGCAAGACCACGCGGTATCTATCGCGCATTTGGACGGAAATCTGTGGGAAAGATTCCGCCAACCGGGCGGCGTCGACCATCTGGTCGGCGAATTCAGTCAGGTGCAGGCGCTTCTTGAGGTTACGGTACTCATCCACCAGCTCGAGCAGTTCAGCGCGTTCAACGAGCGTAGCCCGTGCATCGGTGACAACCTTCGTCGGTTTGCCCCGCCACAGCGGAACCTCCTGGAGTGTCAGGTCAAAACTGCGGTCGACTTCACGCACTTGGTGCGGAGTAACCAGATGAGAGCCGAGTTGTGAGTCGAGGTTGAGCATCCGTTGGACGATGCTCGCCGGTTGCAGCCGGGACAGCACATCCAAAGGGCGCTCGGTCGTCTCCAGGACTCTCGCCCCCAACCGGAATCTAGTGGCGCCGGTGATCATCCGCTGATCGGGTTCCACACCGATGCGCAACCCGTGCTCGCTGACCATAGCTGTGGCGAAGGAGTCGTAGGTCTGCACACAAAACTGGGCATCCGTGTCGATTCCAACCCTGGTGAGCGCAACAAATACCCGGTTAGCGAGTTCCCCAGCCGCCTTGCGAGTAAAGGTGAGGCCGAGCACCTGTGCCGGGTGCACCTGCCCGGTTCCGACGAGCCAGGCAACCCGGGCGGCCATGACAGTGGTCTTCCCCGTTCCTGCCCCCGCAATGATCACTCCAGGGGCGAGCGGGGCGGTGATCGCTTCAAGTTGTTCGTCGCTGAACCGGATGTCCAGCAAATCGCAAAGTTCGCCGATGGTGGTGATCATCGTGACTCCGTCCACAATGGGCAGCCGATGCGGTGGACGCAGTTGCCGCAGCCAGAGTTGGCCCGGGCCTCGAAGTTCTCGGTGCGCAGAATCCGGGCTGCTTCTCCTAGGTGCTCAACGACCCAGGTTTCCTCTTCCGCGAGCGGTTCTTGACGCCTGGTGAGCGGGCCATCGCCGCGAGGCAACCGCAGATGAACGATCTCGGCCCCAGCGCTGGTGCGCTGGGATGGTGCTTGTTGTTCGAAGGCCCCCTGCGCCACGGCGAATTGATAGATACCCAGCTGATCCATGGCATCGACATCAGCCTGCGTGGGGGCACTGCGTCCGGTCTTGAAGTCAACGACCCGCAGGGCCCCGTTCTCATCGGCCTCGAGCCTGTCGACCGTCCCGGTAATCCGCACCCATTCGGCGCCGACGATGGTGGTGAAGTTGAATGGAATCTCGACACCGATCACCCGGGAATGTTCTGGCATGGCGGCCCACACGTCGTAACGAGTCATGGCATCACGCAAGGCCTTCGCTTCCGCATCGCGCCGCCATGGTGGGCCATCGACCAAGTTCTCCAGCCAGTGAGGTTCCTCCTGCAGCAAGGTCTCGGCCGAGGTATGGCTGAGCGCCGAGCGTTCTACGAGCCGGTGTGCTGTGTTGCCGAAATTGATGGCCGCAGTTCCGGCCATGGCGCCGCCTGCTCTGCGGTCGCAGAACCATGCCCGGGGGCAGCGCAGCAGGCGACCCACCGCGCTGGGAGTGAGAGTAACCGGGTCGTCGTCAGCGACAATCGGTACCGGGTTGTCGGTGCTCTCCCGAACGTCCCACCAAGTGCGCGGATCGGCCCCGGGCACCAGTTGGTTTCCTTTGGCATCGGTGCAAGCGGCTAACCAAGCGAGTTGGTGACCCGCTGCGGCTCCCAGAACGGGCGATGATTCATCGACCAGTGCCCTGCGCAGCTGGGCCACCAACCCATCGAGATCCGCCGGGGTACTGATGGGGTGCACTGGCGTGGGTTCCACCGGCAGGTCCAGGACAAATCTGGATGGGCCACCGGTCTCGGCTCCTGCAGCGACGACAGGGATGATGAGTCGTCGGCGGGCTCGGGATATGGCCAGCAGAAAGGATCGGCGTTCTCTGGCCAGATGCGTCTGCATGATAGCGACCTGGTCGGTAATCAATTCGTTGCCGTCTCGGGCAGTCATCAGGTCGTCGATGCGCAGCAGCCCGGCTGGCGGAGAGGTCATCGGCCACTGCCCTTCCTGGGCTCCCAGGACGACGACCATTTCGAACTCAAGGCCCTTGGCCCGGTGAACGGTCATCACCTGCACGCCAAGACGCCGAGGGTCGTTCTCACGTGCGGTGTCCGCAGCTATCTGCTGTGATCCGAGGGCCATCACAAGCCGGTGAACCCCGGAAAGACCTTGCAGATCGGGTTGCTTCTGGGCGAGATCGAATAGAGCGATAACCGCGTCCAGATCTTGGCTGGCACGCACGGCATCTGGACCCGAGGCCATCGCCCGGCGCCGCAGATCATCCTTCCAATCGGTGGCGGACCACACCCGCCACATGAGGGTGGCCACATCCGTTTCTGCATCAATATCGGAACGCAACTGGGACAGGATCGAGGCCATAGTGTCAATTCGGCCCAGGCGTTCGCTGCCTTCCATGGCGCCTCGTGTGAGTTCCCTGGCCAACAACATTTTGCCAGGAAGATGTCCGAGTCCCTCGGTTGCTGCGCTCACCCGTAGTTCGCGGCACAACTTCCTGAGCTGCACCGCATCTAAGCCCCCTATCGGGCCCAACAGCAACGACTCGGCGATCGTTGGCTCAATCCCGTCACCCTCAGCGAGCCCTACCCCGGCTTGCAGCACAGCGATAATGTGCCGTACCGCAGGCTCATTGATGAGGGCCAGTTCATCACCACCCACTTGCACCGGAATCCCGGCTTCGCTGAGCCGCCGGGCGACGGCCGCCACATTGGCGTGCCCGGAGCGGGTGATGACCGCCATCTGCGACCAGTCGACACCTTCTTCGAGATGGGCCAGGTGCAGACTCCGTGCGGTCTGCTCGTGGACAGCCGATTCGTCGGTGCACAACGGCACCAAAACACCGGCGGTATCTCCGATGAGGGTAGACCCGCTCCGGGTTACCGGGCCTCGCACCGGCAGCCGGGTGGCGACGGCGTTCAGACAGCCAGCAATCGAGGGAGTGAATCGAAGATCGTCGGTCAGGCGGAAGATTTCGACGGATTCACCGGGGGTCTCGAAGCGAGTGGCGAATGAGGTTACCGCGGCTGGATCGGTACCGCGGAAGTCGAAAACTGCAGTGTCAGGATCGGCTGCAGCCAAGACCCGTAGCCCAGATCGATGGGCATCTGCAATCACATTGATCATCGAGGGGTCCATCTCGGCGAGTTCATCGACCACCACAAGGTCGTACCGCTGACCCAACCGACCCCTCTGAGCGGGGTCGGTGAGCTCCAAGCGCGTACGGTGCACCAGTTCTGCGTAGTCGATGGCCTGCTCTGCGTCGAGAACATCCAGATAACCAGCCAGGAAACCTGCGGCCGATACCCATTCATCCACCCCATTGGTACGGCCAAGGTCGGCCAGTTCCTCGGGATCCATGCCTAACTGGCGTACCCGGGCCAAGAAGACCCGCAGCTGAGCGACGAAACCATCGGTTCCCAGTGCGCCCCGCAAGCATGACGGCCACAGTTCATCGACAGTGGCCGACAGCAGTTCGCGCAGCTGAGCGTCCTGCTCAGGGGCGGTAAGCAGCCGGGGCATATTTTCTGGATTGACAAAGTCGGATAGCAGATGCTGACACCAGCCATGGACGGTGGTGATCGTCGTCGCCAAATGAGAGGTGCCGAGTTCGGCAATGATGGCCCGGCGCATGTCCTGGGCAGCGACACGGGATGCGGTCAGCACGACGATGCGTTCCAGTGGGGTACCCGCCCGCACCGCACCCACCACCGCACGACGCAGACAGATCGTTTTACCAGTGCCCGGCCCACCGACCACCAGCGTCAGCGGCGACCCACCGACGACGGCATCCACCACCGCATCAAGCAGGGAGGACCTTGCGCTGGTCATCGGCCGGTTCATGCCATCATCAAAGCACCAGCCACTGACAAAACTCGATCTCGATGCCGTTGCTCGCCCATCGCTGTGCCAAAGTAAGAGGGTGCCATGCAAGGCCGGGCAGCGGCTCTTCCTGCCGTCGCGCCGCGTTCTTGCTCCAACCCTAAGGGCTGGAATGGCTGGGGTGGCGACTGCTTCCCCAACACATTTGCAATAGGAGAAGTTGATGGCGCAAGGCACCGTCAAATGGTTCAACGCGGAGAAGGGCTTCGGCTTCATTGCCGTGACCGGCTCGAATGAAGACATCTTCGTCCACTACAGCGCGATCGATTCCACTGGTTTTCGTTCCCTCGACGAGGGGCAGCAGGTGGAGTTCACCATCACCCAGGGTCCCAAAGGCCAGCAGGCTGATGGGGTTCGTGTGATCGGCTGACCGGACACAATCAAGCAGGAGGGCTGCGACCGTCTGGCCGCGGCCCTTTTGCCGTTAGAGACACAGGAACCAGGTGCCCGGCAGATCGGCACCACCTGTGTACCAGCCGGTCCACTCTTCCCGCGTCGGGTAGCTTAGGTCGGGTGGAAATCAAGATTGGCGTCCGCCACATCGGACGAGAACTGAATGTTGAGACCGAGGAATCGGCCGAGGAGATCGAAGGCTCCCTGCGCGATGCCTTATGCACCGAGGGAGGCATAGTGGTGATCAACGCCACGAAAGGACGCCGCATCCTGTTGCCCGCAGCACAGATCGCCTACTTGGAACTTGCCACCAAGCATCCCCGAACCGTTGGTTTCGGGTTCAGCGGCGGATCAGACTGACAGTCCCAAGGCACCGACCCGAGTGGCCACTGCGGCCAGCAAACCATCCACAACGACAGTGCTCACCTGAAGCTCCGGGTCCAGCCCGCCGGTCAACGCCAAGCGCATTCCCTCGCGTCGTACGACGATCCCCTGCACCAGCACGGCGGCCTCACCGATAACCCGGCGCGCGTAGAGCGAAAGGCTGTCACGTCGATCGGGGTTGGTCTTCAGTTCTTGGACGACTGCGCGCGACGACAGATCGACAATCCGCCATGCCGAGGTGGTGTCGGACGCTGCCTCCACTGTGGATGCGTCGAGACGAGGAGCCATCCGTTCCACGAGTTCCAGTTCCAAGGCTGCAGCCACCAGAATGCGCAGCCGTTGCTCGACGCGATCCTTGGGTCGGGTCATCGCCCAGAACTCGTCGATCGGGATGCGCAGGGTTTCCATCTCTGCCACCGCGCAAGCCTGCCCTCCGGCGAAACCGTCACACAGCTGGGAAACCCTCAGCAACAGACCAGCCACCAACCTAGAGACATCGACCCGCTCCCCCAACCCGATTGCCTCAAAGGTCGGGGCGAAACCGATCTCCGCCATCGTTAGGTCGAGATGAGCCATCATGGCCAAGGCGGTGTCGTCGGCAGGGCGTCGTTCCTCACTCACCTGATCAGATTATCCGCCCTGGATGCGCCTCGCCGGGTACCACGCCAACTGGGTCAACTCAGCAGCTGCGGCTAGGATGTCCGGGACACAACACATGTGGTGTGCCCTGTGCAGCGGTGGGAAAACCGCATACGCGGCGCGAATCGCGCTGGCCCACATGACGATCCGAGAGCAGACATGACACGATCCGACAACACCGCGAGCATCCAGGACTTCACCGGACTCGGCGTGATCGCCCCGATCACCCAGGCACTGGAGGCCGCCGGAATCACCCATCCGTTTCCTATCCAGGAGTTGGCCATCCCGATCGCGGTGAGCGGGGCCGACATGATCGGCCAAGCGCGCACGGGCACTGGCAAGACCTTGGCCTTCGGCGTTGCCGTGCTGCAACGCCTAGTGTTGCCTACCTCCAAGAATTTCAGCAGTTTCGACGGTTATGGCAAACCGCAAGCGTTGATCATGGCCCCCACCCGGGAACTGGCTCTCCAGGTCGGCTCGGATCTCGAGATCGCCTCCACCATGCTGAGCGCCCGGATCGTGACGATCTACGGCGGGGTCTCCTACGATGACCAGTTGGCCTCCCTAGACAAGGGTGTGGATGTCGTCGTCGGTACTCCCGGGCGGCTCCTCGACCTGGTGCAGCGCCGTTGCCTTGACTTGTCCCGCGTCGCGACCGTCGTACTGGACGAGGCCGACGAGATGCTCAACCTGGGTTTCCTGCCTGATGTGGAGAAGTTGATCTCCAAGACTCCCACCTCGCGACAGACCCTATTCTTCTCGGCAACAATGCCCGCCCAGATTGTCGCCTTGGCTCGCGGGCATCTGAATCAGCCGGTACACATCCGTGCCGAGGGACAGGATGCCCAAGCCACCGTCCCAGACACCACTCAGTTCGTCTACCAGGCACATGACTTGGACAAGCCCGAGATCATCGGCAAGATGCTCCAAGCCGAGGGTGTTGGCAAGATGATGATCTTCGCCCGCACCAAGCGGGCTGCCCAAAGGCTGGCCGATGAGCTCACCGACCGTGGTTTCGACGCCGGGTCGATCCATGGTGATCTCAACCAGCAGCAGCGTGAGCGTACCCTCAAGAAGTTCCGTGACGGACGAACCAGGGTACTGGTAGCCACCGACGTAGCCGCCCGTGGCCTTGACGTCGACGACGTCACCCATGTGGTGAATTTCGAGGTACCTGATGATCCGCAGCAGTACGTACACCGCATCGGGCGCACTGGCCGGGCCGGCAACAAGGGTGTGGCGGTGACCTTGGTCGACTGGGCCGACGTCACCCGCTGGAAGGTGATTAACAAGGCTCTGGACCTGCCATTCCACGAGCCGGCAGAATCCTATTCAACCACTCCCCAGCTTCTCGAAGATCTGCGGATTCCCGAGGGCACCAAGGGACGCATCGTTGATGCGAAGCTCAGGGAGGGCCGGAGAGAACACCGCTCCGGATCTCGTCACCGACGCGACCACGGGCATGGCGGTTCCCGCCCCGAAAATGCAAACGAGTTCAAGAACGAGAAGAAACATTCAGATCGTCCCAAGCGCAAACGAATCCGACGCCGCAACGGCAAGGTTGTCAGAGGTGGCGGGGACCCGTCACAGGTTTCGGAGAGCGAATGAGACTCGGTACAGCTAGAAGGTTGCCCGGCCGCTTTATCCTCGGTGATACTATGGAATTATACTGGGCTTTCTAGACCATGGTTCGGTCCTAGTCTTTTCGCAGTTCCTCCGAGAATTACCCGGTCTGCCTACCTCAAACATGCCAGATATGCCGAGGTCTCGGCGGCACTGTTGCTTCTTTTCATGCACTAACCGGCGATTCTGGTTTCGATCAATATCCTAGCCAGACGGCTTTTCCGCGAGCGTGCGTCGGGTTCGGTAAAAGGGAACAACCATAACAACCGCCATGAATTGGATCGAGGCATCCAAGGTGACCGATGTCGCCAGAAAATTAACGCGACAGAATGTCAGCAGGATCAACGCAGTCCTGGCCATCCGGCCCATAGAGGAACAGAACACTCGTGCAGTCAATGCACCGTGAGATGGATCATGACCGCCCGGAAATCTGGGAGCACCTCAAATTGTGGGCGCAGGTAATCCGCTCACTTCCATTTTCATCCACCATTCTTCATGCACTCAATGATCAATGATGATCATGGCCCCAATACTCCATCTGCATGGCAGCACGAACCTCAAGCAAGGTCTGATCAGCGACCTCATTGGCCTTCTCGCAACCGTCACGCAGAACCTGCCACAAGTGATCGGGAGAAGCCAGCAGATCGGCACGACGCGCCCGGATGGGCGCGAAGTACTCATTGAGGGATTCTGTGACCATCTTCTTGAGAGTCCCGGACCCTCCATCGCCGATCTCCTCCGCAATATCCTGCGGGTTTCGTCCAGTGACCAAAGAAACGAGCATCACCAGATTGGACACCTCCGGCCGACTGACGGGGTCATAAGTGATATGTCGCTCGGAATCGGTTTTCGCCTTCTTGACCAGCTTGGCGGTCTCATCGGCACTCATGCCAATCTCGATGACATTCTGCCGTGATTTCGACATCTTCGTGCCGTCCAATCCAAGGATATGCGGAGCAGCCGATAGCAGGGCATCAGCCTGCGGAAAGACCGGCGTGTTCGCATCAGCCCGCCCGTAACGCTCGTCGAAACGACGCGCGATGAGCCTGGCGACCTCGATATGGGGCAGTTGGTCCTTGCCAACGGGCACCAAATTCGCCTTGCAGAACAAGATGTCAGCCGCCTGGTGCACCGGGAAGGTGAGCATCAACCCAGACATCGGCCGACCGGAATTGGCGAGTTCGTCCTTGACCGTCGGATTGCGACGCAACTCGGAATCGGTGACCAGCGACAAGAAGGGAAGTAGCAGCTGATTGAGGGCCGGGATCTGGGAATGAGCGAAGATCGTCGACTGGGCTGGGTCAATACCACTGGCCAAATAATCGGCCACCTCGGACAGCACATTATCCCTGATCTCTCCTACCCCGTCGCGGTCATAGATGACCTGATAGTCCGCGATGAGCACCCATGTGTCCAGGCCCAGATTCTGTAGCCGAACCCGGTTGGCCAGCGACCCGAAGTAGTGACCGATGTGCAGCTTGCCGGTAGGCCGGTCACCGGTGAGCATCCGGTAACGTCCCGGATTGACGATAAGGTCCTTTTCGATAGCATCGCTGCGGGCCTGGCTGGCGCGTAGGGTTCCCTCGGCATTGGCGCTAAGTACCTCGGGGTCGGACATCTGTTCTCCTTGGCTCCCGGTCGCCGGGCGACGACCGCGGCCAAGTTTAGCCGTAGCTGCCGGGCAGCCGGACTCAGACGGCACCGCCACGTGCTGAGATGATCCTGAGCAATTCCCCGGTGACCCCATCCGGGGTGGTGACCGATCCCAATTCATGCCCGATCTTGCCCGTCCCGTGGCAGTCGCTGGAACCGGTCGCAATGACCCCCAGCAACTCGGCCAGAGCGTACAGCTGAGCACGAGTGGCAGCATCATGCATCGGATGGCCGGCCTCAATGCCATCAAGACCATGCTCGGTGACCAGATCGGCCAGCACCTCGTCGGTGAGCACCTTGGCGGCCCCACGGATACGGGGGTGAGCAATCACCACGGCTGCCCCAGCCTGGTGCAGCAGATCGATCCCCTGTACGAGGTCCACCGTCGGTTTGGGCACATAGGCAGGACGGCCAGCGGCCAGCCAGCGAGCGAAGGCTTCGTCGCGGTGAGCAACAATCCCCTTGGCAACCAGGGCATCAGCGACGTGCGGGCGGCCCACCGAGCCGCCACTGACCTGGGCCATGACCTCCTCCAAGGTGAGGGGTACCCCTAATTCGTCCATCTGCTGAATCATCCGGGGGATCCGGTCCAGCCGCCCACGACGCAAACCAGCGAGCACCTTGTCCAGTTCCGGGGTCGGATTTATACCGTAGCCCAACACGTGGATATCAACCCCGGCATATTTCGCGGACAGCTCAATGCCCGCGATCACCCGTACTCCCAGCCGCTCACCCGCATTCCGGGCCTCGGTGATACCGTCGAGGATGTCGTGGTCACACAGAGCGAAACCGGTCAGCCCCAGCTCGGCAGCCTGTTCGGCAAGTTCGGTGGGGGTGTCAGTTCCGTCGGAAACCACCGAATGGGTGTGCAGGTCGTACATCTCATCCCTCCAGTTCGAGCCAAACCGCTGCCACCTCCATCCGGTCGGCGCCGAGACGGTCGGCGATGTGCACAATAGGCAACACCAGTTGGGTGTAGGGGGCAGAAGCGAGCTTCACCGCGACCTGCTCATCGACACCGGCCGCTACCAAGTGCTGCAATTGCTCCCGGTATTCGGTCCCCTGCTGGGCGGGAAGCACCTCCGGCAATTCCCCGATGGCCGCCATGAGACCGGGCTTGAGGTGATCGACAATAGCTGTCACGTCGATCCTGGGCTGAGTGCGCAATAGCCACCGGGCAATCTGGTGCACCATTGAGCGTACCTGCACCCGCAGGCGTACCTGCTCGGCCTTGGGTAAATCGGAACGCGACAACCGGATCTCCAACAAACCGGCGTCAAGCAGATTACGAGCGGCTAACTGGGCGCGGAATACCTCAGGCAATCCACGTCCGGTCTCATCCATCAGCTGGTTGGCTACCCCGATCCCTTGAGAGTCCACAAAACGATTCGCGGCGACGGTTGAGATGATTTCCCGGGCCAGCGGATGCGCGGCCAACTCATCGGCGAAGCGTTGTTGGAGCACTGCAGGGAAGTAGCTCACCAGCCGATGGACCAAGTAGGGATCATCAGGAAGGCCGGTAGCCAACAGTTCCTCGGCCAGGTGGTTCTTCTCCAAGGCCATGAGCATGCCGAGCTCCGGGCACACGAGCCCTTCCCCGTTCGCCTCCATCGCCTGCAACTCTTGATCGCTGGGGATGTCGTCCTCACCACGGTGCAGCACCCCATCGGCTTCCAGACGGGTGATCAACTCCCGGTGGACGGCTATCTGGGCGGGAGCGTCATGGCAGGCATCCGCCAGGCCCTGGTTCTGAGTCCGGCTGATGTCCAGGACGAGTTCAGCCACCTCCTCACTCACCGAAGCGAGCAGTTCGTTGCGGGCATCTACATCAAGTTGCCCGCGGCGCACGATGCGATCGAGCAGAATCTTGATGTTCACCTCCCGGTCTGAGGTGGCGACCCCCGCCAGATTGTCGAGGAAATCGGAATTGATGAGTCCACCTGCGCGGGCGTATTCGATCCTGGCGGCCTGGGTCCATCCCAAGTTGCCGCCCTCTCCCACAACTCGGGCCCGGATCTGGTTCGCGTCAACGCGCACGGCATCGTTTGCCCGATCCCCGGCAGCAGAATGGTTCTGCCAAGATGCCTTCACCCAAGTTCCGATGCCGCCGTTCCACAATAGGTCCACCGGGGCAGTGAGAATGGCACGGATCAGATCATTGGGGGGCATAGTGCAGGCCCCATTCCCGATGCCAAGCACCTCGGCGACTTCGGATGAAACCGGTATCGACTTGGCCCGCCTGTCATAGACTCCCCCACCAGCCGAGATCAGGGTTGGGTCATAGTCGCTCCAATTCGAGCCGGGGGTCTCGAAGAGGCGGCGGCGCTCGGCGAGACTGCGTACCGGATCGGGATACGGATCGAGGAAGATGTGCTTGTGGTTGAATGCCGCCACGAGCAGGGTATGGCCGCTGAGTAGCATCCCGTTTCCGAACACGTCACCAGACATGTCACCGATACCCACACAGGTGAAGTCCTGGACACGCGGATCGATCCCAAGCCTTGCCAAATGGTGTTCCACCGATACCCAAGCACCCCGGGCGGTGATTCCCATCGCCTTGTGGTCGAATCCCCGGGAACCTCCGGATGCGAAGGCATCCCCCAGCCAGAATCCTCGCTCGCAGGAGATCTCATTGGCGATGTCAGAGAACCGGGCGGTTCCCTTGTCGGCTGCGACCACCAGATATGGGTCCGGCTCGTCCCAGGCCACCACGTCCTCGGGGCCGACAACCTGCCCATTGGTCCAGTTATCGGTAAGCGATAGCAAGGCGGTGACGAAGCGTCGGTAGGCCCGTTTACCGGCCTCGGTTCTTTCCACCGGGTCCAACCCGTCGAGGTTCTTGGCCAGGAAGCCTCCTTTCGCTCCCATCGGAACGATAACCGAATTCTTGACCGTCTGGGCCTTGACCAGGCCCATCACCTCGGTACGATAGTCCTCCGCGCGATCCGACCAGCGCAACCCGCCTCGGGCCACCTTCCCGAAACGCAGGTGGACTCCTTCGACGTCGGGGGCGAAGACGAAGATCTCGGACAACGGCTGAGTACCGTTGAGGAAATCGAGTTCGCGCGGGCAGATCTTGAAGGCAAGAGCCCCACGGTTTGCCTGCTGTGCCCGTTCGTCGAGTTCGGAGGTGAAGTGGTTAGTGCGTACCATCGCCTTCATCACCGCTAGGTACTGACGCAGGATGCGATCCTCGTCGAGGGTGGAGACCTCATCGATCCAAGCGAGGATACGCTGGGCGATCTCTTCACATTTAGCCCGGCGATCCCCCGGCTCATCAGCCAGCGGATCAAATTTCGCCTCGAAATACCTGATGAGGTCGACGGCAATGTGCCGGTGCCGGGTGAGAGTGGCTGCGAAATAGGAGATGGAAAAGGTAGTGCCGAGTTGGCGCAGGTATCTGGCGATGGCGCGCAGCACAGCAACCTGCCGCCAACTGAGAATAGTCTCGGTGACCAACCGGTTGAAGCCGTCAGCCATTGTCTGCCTGGTATATGAGGCGGCCACCGCGTCTGTGAACCGGTCGCGGGCGGCCTGTGACCAGCCTTCTAGGCGTTCCACTCCACCAGGCAGCCGCAGGCCGAAATCGTAGACATGAGCCTTGACCCCGCGCAGGTCGAGATCGTGGGGACGTTCGTCGATGACGTCGACCCCGAGACTGGCCAAGTGCGGCATAACCTGAGACAACACCATCTCGGAGCCGACCCGCATCATCTTCAGCCGGAAGTCCACGCCATTTTCTGGTGGGGTAGGGATGTACATGATCTGCGCCATGTCGCCGACGCCCCGGATCTGGTTGAGTGCCACCAGGTCATCAACGGCCTGCAACGGAGTGTAGGCCTCCTTGTAGGGTTCGGAGAACTCAACCCCGCGTTGGGAGGAATCGAGCCGGTCAGCGAGTTCGAGGAAGCGGTCATTCCATCCCCGTGACACCTCGCTGATCGCCTGGCGCAATTTACCGACGTCGACGTGCGGTAGCAGGTGGCCATCAGGCATCTTGGCGACCACGTGCAGCCTGGCCATCGGTGACTCTGCGATCTGTACATTCCATTGAGTGGATTCGGCGCCGGTGACCTCTGAGACCAGCGCCTCCACGCGTTGACGCACGGTGGTGTTATAGCGCTCGCGGGGCATGTAGACCAGCGCCGACAGGAACCGCCCCCACGTACCCTCCCTGATGAAGGAGACTGTCTGGCGGGTCTCCCCCAGATTGGCCACCCGGGAGATAATCGGTGTCAGGTCCTCGACGCGTGAGGAGAACAATTCATCACGTGGGTAGCCCTCGAGCGCCGCATCGACCGCGCGGCCACCGTAGGAGTCGGGAGCATACCCGATCGCGGCAGCAACTTGGACAGCCTTGTCGTGCAGCAAAGGAATGCGGTGCACCGATTCGGTGAAGACTTGAGCGGTGAACAATCCCAAGAAACGTCTTTCGACGTGGCGCCCGCCGATCTGCAGATGGACACCGATGTAATCCAGCCAGCGACTGCGCCGCACCAAGGAACGCTGGGAATCCTTGGTAACCACAAGCAGCACATCATCACGCGGATTCGCGTTGAAGCCACGCTGCGCTCGCTCGTCGGAGCGCAGGATGCCCAGACCACCGACCAGCGGGGTGAATACTCCCTCGTCGGCCCCACCACTGATCTCGAAGTCCCGGCAGCCGAGCATGACAAAGCGGTCATCGGCCAGCCACCGCAGCATCGCGGCAGCAGTCGAAGCATCGGGCCGGTCAAGCACCGCGATCTCGTTCACGGTAGCCAGCAGCCGCTGCTCAATGGCCTCGTTGTCGCCCACCGCGGCATCGAGTTCTGCCATGGACCTCTTGAGGGAGGTCAACAGATCTGGTGATGCCTCCGCGGCTGAGGCACCCAGGGGTGGGTAGAGCTCGACCCATACCCAGGATTCCGGATTTGTCTGCTTGTCCTCCCAGTGATGGGCCATGTCCAGCAGATTGCCCTGCGCATCGCGAATGACCCGGAACTGGGGATGAATCAGGTCACGCACCGACCAACCGAGTTGGTCAAGCACCAGAGAAATCGTGTCGACCAGCCATGGTTTATCGTCGGTCACGATGGCCAACACGCTGTGCCCATCGGCCTCCCAGCCATCGGTGGCCAGTTCCGGGGTGACCAACTCCATGTGTGAGACACCAAGCCGCCGGTTCATCGCCAGGGATGCATGGCGCTGCAGAGAAGCCGCCACCTGCGCAGGTGGGCGCGATAGCAGCAGAGCCCGGGGGTCGTGCAGGAAATAGTGCTGCAGGAACTCGACCAGCCTGTCCGGCGGTGCCAACTCTGCCAGATCAGCCGCCGCGATGGCAGCGACCTCGGCGAACAAAGACTCCTGATCGATGCGTCCGCAGCGACGCGCGACCTGCTCCATCTCGTCATTCTCTTCTCGTGTCCATTGAAGGGGCTGGCCCCAGCCTAGTGGTGCCAGCCCCTTCAATGCAGGACAATTAGGGCTATGCAAATCACGACACGACATGAATATCAGGCGACACCTCAGCAGGTCATCGCCATGATGGCCGACGAACGATGGTTGGAGGAGGTCGCCCGCCGGGCGAATGCCCAGACGTGGGAGGTCGCGGTCAACGGTGCCACCTCTCACGTGACCGCCGAGCTGGCTGCCCCGGAGAAGGTGCGTCGTTTCGTGGGCTCGGCACTGCGCATCGAACTGGACATCACCTGGGGGGCGGCCGATGCCGCTGGCAAGCATGATGGCGACATCAAGGTTGAGATTCCTGGTATGCCTGCGAAAATGTCAGGGGCCGGGACGATGATGCCGACCGCCCTTGACGGTGCCGAAGGCACCGTCGTGGAGTACACCGCCGAGTTCACGATCTCGATCCCGCTGGTCGGCAAATCGCTGGAGCAGGCTGCGGCCCCCTATGTGACGCGGGTCATCGACATGCAGCAGGAAGTCGGCAACGACTACTTGGCAGGCAAGCTGTCCTGAGACCAGCCCAGGGTGGGAAGCTCGTCGAGGGTGTACCACAGTAGCTCATGATTGATGAGCAAGTGTTGCACCTCGGCGAGCTCCCAGATTTCGTCGAGGGCGCTGTGCCCTAGTCCGCGTGAAGCGATGAGCCGCACCTGGTCGTTAGCCTGGGGTTCATCGGTAAATAGCGCCTCCACGTTAGGGCGCTTCAATGTCTCCAAGTAGGCCCCACCGTTGTGGGTTTCCTCCCCATCGCCGAGCAGTTCCGGATCGACCATGGCGGTGAGCACGATCCGACGGCCATAGCGGGTGAGCGCCCACAAGCTGGCCAGCAGCATCGCTGCCCGATCGGCTTCCTCATCCTCGCAATGAGCCAACCCGAATGCATCCCGGAGCTGATCCTCGACGCGGAATACCTGAAGATCATGCTCATCGTGACCCGACGCCAACCGTTGAGCCTGGTTAAAGCTGACCGGCACGCATACGAATTCCTTATCCATGACCCTCCTTGGATCTGTTTTCACCGAAGTTTTCCACAGATTTCGGATCGACCATGGTCAACCACCCCGGTCGGAGCCATGCTCACATCATGAAAAGATCCCCAGTCACCATTCCCTGCCCATCGACTTCGTCCGATCCTTTGGCCAATGGTTGGGCCGATCCAAGTGTCGGCTTGGGGCCAGGAATCCGGCACGAGATCACCGAACCGATGGCCAGGGCCGCACACCGGGTGAGCACTGTGCTCACCGAGATCCTCGTCGGGTCCCGCCCACCGGTCCAGTGCACTCGCTGGTTCCATCCCGACGAATACATCGCCTTCTCTCAGTGGCTCACGGCTCATCCACGGCTGCGGGTGTTCTCTCGGCGTACCCGAATTCACTGCCCGGACCCAGCCTGCCCGATCGTGACCGTGCACTGGCACACCACCGCCGGACAAGTGACGGCAACGGCCCAGATCACGATTGATACCAGGTCTGCGAACTGCCGACGGGTCACCATGCTGGTCGATACGAGCAACTGAACTTCCGGTCATGATGCACGTCAGACGGCCCAGAAGCTCAGTGAGCCAATCAGTTCTTAGCGGGCATTGGGATTGCGTCCGTGACAGACCTTGAACTTCTTGCCCGACCCGCATGGGCAGGGAGCGTTGCGCCCCACACCGGCGTACGGATCCTTCTCCTCGGCCCCGGACTTGGTCGCCTCACCTTGTTCGTCGGGAGAGGAGTAAGATAACTTGCTCGCGTCGACGGAATTTCCGGCTCCCTTGATTCGTACGGCACGCTTCGGTTTGGGCTCCTCCTCGGTCGGTCCCCCTTCGTCATCGTTGCTGGCCATGGCAAGGGATGCCGCCACTGCTGCCGCACTGTTCACGTCGATGCTCGGGGCGGCCGGCTCGACCTGGACGTCGATGTTGAACAGATAGCCGACAACTTCCTCGGCGAAACCGTCCTGCATGGCATCAAACATCTGGGCACCTTCGCGCTGGTACTCAACCAACGGATCGCGTTGTGCCATTGCCCGCAGGCCGATGCCCTCACGTAGATAGTCCATCTCATAGAGGTGTTCTCGCCATTTGCGGTCGAGCACGGTCAGCCACACCTGACGTTCCAGCTCGCGCATGTTCTCCTCACCCAAGGATTCCTCGCGTGCGTCGTATGCCGCAGCCGCGTCCTCGGCGAAGGCATCGGCGAGCGCTGCAGCGTCATCATTGGATTCCCACTCATCTTGGTCGAGGCTGACCGGGTAGAGCTTGCGCATCTCAGTCCATAATCCGTCGAGATCCCAGTCGTCGACCAAGCCGACAGTGTACTGAGCGACCCCTGCCCGCACGACCTTCTCGACGGTATCCCGCAGCTGTTCGTCAACCTGGGTGCCGTTAAGCACCTTCATCCGGTCACTGTAGATGGCGTGACGCTGACGGTTCATCACATCGTCATACTTGAGGACGTTCTTGCGCATTTCGAAGTTCTGAGCCTCGACCTGCTTCTGGGCTGATTCGAGGGACCGGGTGACCACCCTCATCTCGATCGGCTCGTCATCAGGCAAGTTGAGGGAGTTCATTGCCCGCTCAATCGTCTCGCCCTGGAACAGCCTCAGCAGGTCGTCCTGCACCGATAGATAGAAGCGAGATTCCCCTGGGTCTCCCTGCCGTCCGGAACGTCCACGCAACTGATTGTCGATGCGACGGGATTCGTGACGCTCGGAACCGATGACGTACAGGCCGCCGAGATCTACGACCTCGTCGTGTTCATCAGCGGTCTGTGCCTCCAGCTCAGCCAGGGTCTGCTTGTACTGGGTGTCGTAGGTCTCCGGATCCTCGACTGGGTCAATGCCCTGCTCACGAAGCATCTGGTCGGCGAGGAATTCCGGGTTGCCGCCGAGCATGATGTCGGTGCCGCGGCCGGCCATATTAGTTGCCACAGTCACCGCACCCTTGCGCCCCGCCATGGCGACGATCGCCGCTTCCTTGGCATGCTGCTTGGCGTTCAGCACCTCGTGGGGTACCCCAGCCTTGCGCAGCCTGCGGGACAGTTCCTCAGACCTGTTCACCGAAGCAGTACCGATAAGGATCGGCTGTCCCTCCTCGTGGCGAGCCACCACGTCGGCGACGATCGCATCGAATTTTGCATCCTCAGTGCGGTAGATGACATCGGTGTTGTCGGTGCGACACATCGGCTTGTTGGTGGGGATCTCAATGACTCCCAGACCGTAGATCTTCTGGAACTCGGACTCCTCGGTCTTAGCCGTACCAGTCATCCCGGCTAGCTTGTCGTACATGCGGAAGTAGTTTTGCAGGGTAATCGTCGCCAAGGTCTGGTACTCATCCTTGATCGTCACCTGCTCCTTGGCCTCGAGAGCCTGGTGCAAGCCCTCGTTGTAGCGTCGACCTACCAAGGTGCGTCCGGTGTGCTCGTCGACGATCATCACCTCACCGTCGGTGACGACGTAATCCTTGTCCCGCTTAAACAATTCCTTGGCGCGGATCGCATTGTTGAGATAACCGATTAACGGGGTGTTGGCAGATTCGTAGAGATTCTCAACCCCCAAGGTGTCCTCGGTGACCTCAATGCCGTGGGCCAGCACCGAGACCGTGCGCTTCTTCTCGTCCACCTCGTAGTCGACGTCGCGCACCAGGCGAGTGGCGAGCCGGGAGAAGACCGGGTACCACTGCTTGTTTTCCGCGGCCGGGCCGGAGATAATCAGCGGGGTCCTGGCCTCATCAATGAGGATAGAGTCCACCTCGTCAACAATGGCGTAGTGATGCCCGCGTTGAACGAGGTCCTCAGGGCGTAGAGCCATGTTGTCGCGCAGGTAGTCGAAACCGAATTCGTTGTTAGTGCCGTAGGTGATGTCGGCGTTGTAGGCCACCTTGCGCTGGGCCGGATTCATCTGGGACAAGATGACCGCGACCTCGAGCCCCAGGAACTGGTGCACGCGGCCCATCTGCTCCGATTGGAACTTGGCCAAGTAATCATTCACCGTAACGACGTGCACACCCTCGCCGCTCAGCGCGTTCAGATAGGAGGGAGCCAATGCGACGATGGTCTTACCTTCACCGGTCTTCATCTCGGCGATGTTGCACTCGTGGAGGGCCGCCCCACCCACCATTTGCACGTCGAATGGGCGTTTGCCCAACACTCGCCGAGATGCTTCGCGCATGGTGGCGAAAGCCTCGGGCAGCAACTCGTCCAAGGACTCCCCGTTATCTAGCCGCTGCTTGAAGTCGGCAGTCTGACCACGCAATTCGTCGTCATCCATCGCCAAGTAGTCGTCCTCGATCAAGTTGATCTGGCCGGCGATCTTCTGCAGCCGCTTGAGAGTTCGGCCCTCGCCGATGCTCAGCAGACGGTCCATGAAACCCACGAGACATTCCTTCGTCGAATCCGTGCTGCCCGTCGATGCCCGAGCAGCAGGAACCGACGGCACCCGCCAACAGGGTGGGTGAACCCACTCCGGGCAGCGTGACCCATCCTACGGCGCACCTGGGAATGCTCCTACTTCACTGCGGTATGTTCCATCGTTTCAGAGTCACCCTGTAAGCCAATGTATCCCGAGGAACACCAAGGCCATACGGGACATGACGGACCTACATGGCACGAAGAACCGGCCCGGGCTCAATGCCGTAACCGGTTCCTCAAGGTCCTGGATGTGCATATCCCCGGGATCTACTCACCATTGCGTGGGATCATGGTCATGTAGGACGCTGGCGGGGTTGCTGGGTGCCGTCAGTCGGCGATTTCCAAGTGGATCACGCCGTAGTCATAGGCCTTGCGGCGGTAGGCAACCGAAGGCAACCGAGTCTCTGCATCGACGTAAAGGAAAAAATCGTGGCCGACCAGTTCCATCTCATCAAGTGCTTGGGCCAAGGTGAGCGGAGTACCGGTGAAGTGCTTCTCCCGGACGACCAAAGGTCCATCACCGGTGATCTCTAGATCATGGATCTTCCGGGTGACCGGGGCCTTCGTCTCCTTGGAGGCCTTGATGTTCAACGCCGCTAGGTCAAGTTCGGCGAATTCACGATCGGCACGCAACCCGCGACGCTTCTTGCGTCGGTCGGCGGCTCTGCGCAGTTGGGTGATCAGTTTCTCCTCGGCCAGCCCGTAGGCGAGCAACTTGTCGGAAGAATGTGCCGAGGCCCTGACCACCGGCCCCTTTGCCCGCAAGGTGATCTCACAACGGATTTCTCCTTCAGGGTCGCCTTTAAATTCGGCAGCAGTGAACTCCACCTCGACCCGGATAACCCGGTCGGACAGTTTCGCGATGTTCGCATTCAGTCGTTCGCTGACCTGCTCACGCACTGCGTCGGAGACGGTCAGATGTCTTCCGGTGATGCTGATATCCATCATCGTTCCTTCCCTGAAGGGTCGTCACCCGTTGACGACCACGGTGTCGTCGTGTGGTTGATCCACGACACGATGAGGAAGATCCCTGATGGCAGACGGCCGGAGCACAACAACACGTGGCCTGTCGCCGTTGACCAGCCATTGGGAGCTTCCATGACCCAACGTTACCCGCACCCATGATCGAATTCACGGAAGTCGGAAGGTCCGGATCAATGCAATCTGGGTCCTGTCAGGCCACGGTCTCAGGCCCGGGAGTGTCGCACACCACCACGGCACCAGCAACCTGCTCACCAATGACGTCCAGGGCACGAATCGCCTCGGCCAGGGTCGCCCCGGTGGTGACGACATCGTCAACTAGAACGATCCGCTGCCCCACCCTGCGTGCTGCCATGGACATGTGCTGGGCTCCCAGCCTTCCACGCCGGTTACGCCCAACCTGGTCGCCAGTGGGTCTGGTCCTGCGCAGCCCACGGGTCCAGCCCAGATGACGACGGAAGGCAAGGGTTCTGGCGAGGACAGCGGTGTGATCAAATCCCCTGCCGCGCACCGATGCGGGTGACGATGGCACCGGCACCAGCACCGGATGACCCCACCCGCCCGATTCTAGGCAACCGCACAACTGGTTTGCCAGAACCCCATTCAATCCCCATGCAGATCTGTCTTTGAAGGCGATGACCAGATGGGACAGGGGTGGACGGTACCATCCGGCAGCCCACACCGGGATACCCAATCCGAGCCGCATCACCCGGTGGGGCCTGATGAAAAGTTGCACCCGGCATTCCAAGCACAATCGGATGCCCGGAGCACCGCATCCCGGACACCGGGAACCCAACAGCAGATCGGCAGCAGCATCAACGGCGTCGAGAACCTCCACGCCTAGAGGATGGGCGAGATGCGCAGATTGTTCAGCCGACGAGATCTGGTGTGGACAACCTCCCGGTCTCTCCACCGGCAATGTTGATCGCAGACGGTCTCGGGTAACCTGACCGGAACGGACTCAGCTCGGGTAAGCGATCTCAGTGACCTTGTCAAGCACCGTCGGCCAGCGATATTGGGCTTCATACCGCATGACCACGCCTTCGCTGGTCAACACCGCGGTGTAGGGGGCCAAAGGCGAAGCCAGGGTCGCCATGGCGGTGACCTCCACATCCGAGACCGGACCCTGGAAACCAACCTCGGCGGCATCAAGATCGAAGGAATGGACGGCAATCTGCGGATCCTTCGCATTTGCAGCCACCAACAACACCTTGTCACTTCCGGAGAAGGAAACGTCCCGCATGGTGGTGAGCAGCCCATTGCGGGAATTAACCGGAATGGGACGCCAGCCATCGATGGTCAGACGGTCCACCCCTATGCGCATCATCCCGAACTCCTGGGCTCCTTGGGTTTCGACGACCAAAGCCAATCGGGTCAGATCAGGGCTGATCCGATAGGCAATGACCTTCCTGCCCGCGAGTTCGGTGAGCGGTACGGAGAAGCTCTGACCTCCGATGATCCGCGCCATGACAGGCCCGGAGGCCGTATTGTCGAGGGTCCACAGACCACCCGCCACGTCGTACTGAGGGCGCAGCATGGAGGTTCCCTCATGGATAAGGGTGGGTGACCCGCCCCCGGTATTCACCACGTGAAGTTTCGTCCCGTTGTCGGTGGTGATGGCCAAGGTCTCTCCCGCCCAATCGACTCCTAACCGTTCAGGGCGGCTGACCCATCCCTGCCCGATCTCCCCCGGCAGCTGATCCGCGATCTGGGGACCGGATTGTGAGACCCGCAGAACCCTTCCCTCGGCAACCGCAAAAAGGTCCTTCGACAGTGGATCCCTAGCCTTTCGAAGATCCATGATGGCCGAGGAGCGAACAACATTCTGTGAGTCCGCGATGTCGACCGACAGTTCCCTTCCATTGGCGGTGATTGTCAGTCCGCGGACACTGACCAGATAGGACAAGGTGGCCAGCAGTTGCGTCGCTGCCATGTCTCGCTGCTCAGCGCTGAGAGCCTCGACGGATCCACCGAGATTCACGTGGGCGATCCCGTCCTCGTCGATCCGTGTTCCGTTCGAGGTGATTTCCGCGGGCAGAGCATCCATGACTGCTGACCGCAGCCAGGCGCGGGGACCCCGGATCAGGGCTCGCACGAGTACCTCGGCCGCGCCTGCATCAATATCGGCTAGGTGCACGTAGACGGGTTGAGCGACAAGTCTGGTCCCGGTGGCGTCGAAAAAATAAGTGGGCACCGCAGTAAATGCACGATGGAAACGCTGGGATCCCATCAGTACGCCCGCCGGTGGATTGGAGATTCGCCACTGTCCGTCCTCCCGCACCAGCTTGAAGTCGTGGGTAAAGGCCTCGTCGTGCACCGCGGTGTAGACCCCATCGGCATCCACCTGACCGATCAGGGTCGCCTGAAGAACTGCTCCCCCATCCGCACCGATGACCAACGTCTGGGCATTCGAGTCGTAGACCGTTGCCTCAGTTTCCGGCTTCCACTTGGCAGCCGCCTGGGTAGTGAGGAATTGACGTGCGACATGGTAGCCGTCGGCATAGGATTCCTGGGCCGCGAAGAAACCTTCGATGATGCCCTGCGGGGATGCCCCATCGACGGGTGATTGGGCTGCTACCTCAATGCCGTCATGGTTGCGTTCCGGATCGATGCTGGCCTCGATCCGCTCGACCGGGCTGGTGACTGGGAACGAATAGCAGCCACCGCACAACACCACCAGTAGGACAGTAAGTATTCCCCGAATTCTCATCGGTCTCCTGGTTCTAGGTCCAAGACGGCATGATCAACCATCATGCATCCCTTGCGGGGAAGGGTGAGCCGGAACTGGGCTCCTTCGCCTTCCTGTCCCCAGGCTTCCAGCCATCCCTTGTGCAGGCGGGCGTCCTCAAGGGCGATGGCCAGCCCCAGCCCAGTTCCGCCAAGCACCCGCTGGCGGGATTCGTCGGCTCGCCAAAAGCGCCGGAAAACCAATTCTGCAGCCTCAGGGGCGAATCCCACGCCATGGTCACGCACCGTCAGACAGGCAACCTGCGCGTCCCCCGCGATGGTGATCGTCACCCCCGACTCATCACCATGGGACAGCGCATTGGACAACAGGTTGCGGATGATCCTGGTGACCCGTCGAGCGTCCACCTCAACCACCACGGGCTCGGTGGCCCGGACCTCGACGGGGATCCCGACCTTCTCGGCCACCCCCTGCTGAGCCACCACCTCGGCATTCACCAAATCAACCAGATCTACCGCATCCACAGACAGTACCGCGGCACCGGCATCGAAACGGGATATCTCTAACAGGTCGGCGAGCATTTCTTCGAATCTCTCCTCCTGATCGTGCAGCAGCTCAACTGACCTAGCCAGATGGGGATCAAAATCCTCGCGGGCCTCGTGGAGCACCTCCGTGGCCATCCGCATGGTTGTCATGGGTGTGCGCAGTTCATGGGAGACATCGGAGACGAACTGCCGCTGCACGGCAGACAGATTCTCTAGGGCTCGGATCTGGCGTTCCAGTTCCCCAGCCATATTGTTCATCGAAGAACCCAATGAAGCCATCTCATCATGGCGTCGCACCGCCATCCGCTGGTCCAAATCACCGGATGCGATGCGGGCAGCAACCTCGGCTGCCTGCCTCACCGGGACGGTGACCTGGTGCGCAATCCAGAAAGTCGCCATCCCCAGCGCGACCACCAGGAAACTGGCGGTCACCCACAGGGCCCGATGCAACACGGTGAGGGTCTGAATCTCGCTGGTGGCCGGGAAGACGAAGTAGGTAGGGAACTCCTGCTGGTTGGGAGCCACCAAGTGCCCGGCAACGACCACCCCCGGCACGCTCCGGCCATCGACGTAGAGTACCTGAGTCGCAGTGACAAACAGCGCGGTCGAACCGTCATCCGATGCCTTGAGGAGTTCAAGGGGCACCGACTCACGAAGCATTCCCCGGGAGATATAGGAGGAGGTGGGAGTCTCGATAAACAGCGAGTACTGGGTGCCTTGCCCGCCGACCTCGTCGGCAAGCTGACCAAGACGCTCCAGCACCGATTCGGTACGCATGTCAGTGTCGTTAAGTTGGGTCTGCATCCGCTGCAGGGCGACCGATGCCTCGGTGGCCGCGAACTGCTTCTTCGCCTCCACTATGCCGTCACCGGCCCTTGTCAGGAGAAGCTGTCCACCCAGCAAAACCACCAGGATGGTCGCAGTCAAGGTCAATGCCACCAGTCGGAACCGGATGGAAGAATCCCAAGCGCTGCGCACCGGAGCAGTAATCCGCATCACCATCCGGTGCAACCCCCGGCCCGATGCACGACGCTCAGGCATCACCATGAGATGGGGCCCCGGCACGGTAGCCAACACCACGCACGGTCACGATGATCTCGGGATTCTCCGGATCTTTCTCGACCTTGGCGCGCAGCCGTTGCACGTGCACGTTCACTAAACGGGTATCCGCCGCGTGCCGATAACCCCATACGTCGCTGAGCAGTTGCTCACGAGTCATCACTTGTCCGGGAGTCTTAGCCAAGGCGACGAGCAGATCGAACTCGAGGGGAGTGAGGTTGATCGATTCCTCACCGCGAGTAACGGTGTGCGCACGGGTCGAGATGACCAGATCACCAATGGACAACACGTCGGATTCCGTCGGCGGACCAGGAGTTCGCAGTCTGGCCCTCATTCGGGCCACCAATTCCTTGGTCTTGAACGGCTTGGCGACGTAATCGTCTGCCCCCTCCTCAAGTCCTCGCACGACATCGGTGGTGTCGGAGCGGGCAGTGAGCATGATGATCGGCACTCCTGAAACACGCCGGATCGCCCGACAGACCCGGATACCATCCATGCCAGGCAACATGACGTCGAGCAACACCAATGATGGCTCGAAGGCCTCGAAAGCCTCGAAGGCCCGGTCTCCCGTGGCGCACCACGAGGTGTCGAAACCCTCCTGCCGCAGCATGATCTGCAACATCTCGGCCAGCGCCGTGTCATCATCAACGACCAGAATGCGTTCTCGCTGAGCTTCTCCCATGTTCCCCCTTGCCTCTTTGACCCAAATCGTAGTGCCACAGCCTTTACCGTCGGCACTCCGCCCTCATCGGGGCACACCAGCAATCGGTGTCAGGATCGCGCGGGGACGGTCACCATCTTGTCAGGATCCTGCTCGGCATCGCTATGTTCCGACCTTGATGGCCAACCGTTAGACAAAGTGTCTACCGATTTGACCGAGGCCTCCATGGCGAAGGTGATCTGGGTACCAATGATGGGCCATGCTCCGAGTCCGTGGGAGGTGAGGTACATGTACAAGCCATTGAGCTCTTCGATCATGACCGCGACTCCCGCGAAGAAGTTGCCAGCCTTCGCCGAGGCCTCACTGTTACTGGTCTGCATCTTCGCTTTCATCTTGCACTGATTGATCCGATTCCAGATCATTTCGAAGATTTGTCTTTGGGCGTTGACGACATGGCAACAGCTCGATGCGTGGTTCGTGGCAGCCTTCGCCAACTCACCCAGGGCTGACAGCTGGGTGTTCACGGCCTCGGTGTAGTTGCCCGAGGAGGCCTGGGAAACCCAAGCGGGATCAAGCCCACGGCTCCTGATGTCGTCCCGAAGCGCATCGGTTTGCTCGGCCATCTCGGCCCAGCGCTTGGAAAGATCGTCAAAGATGGACGGGGTCGGAGCGGCTGGGGCTGCGTTTTCATCCAGCCAGGCATCATTCTTGTGGATGAGCCGCCTCAGCTCATCAATCTTCTTTTCACCGGCCGCCATAGCAGCATTCCGACCGCTCAGCGCACCAGCGACCGCATCCATAGCTCCAGAGAACTTCTGGGTTGCGGCATCCAGCGCAGCACCAGCGGCGCCGCCGACGAGGAGCATCCCGGCCCGGGCAACATTGGCTGCATCCGAGAGCATCTTGACTCTACGGTTCAGTTCATTTGTGGCAGCGCGTTGCTCAGCGACGATCAACTCCTCAATCGCTGCTTTGGTCTCGTTCCAGCACAAATCCACTTCCTGATAGGTGGGGTGGCTCATTCGTGGTCCTCCTGTCCGGCTTCCATTTGTCGTGCTCTGTCACGTACTTCATCGGTGATCGGGCCTAGCAGATCCAGCCCGCGTGCGAATGCTCTTTCTCGGCGCACCATCAGCGCCTCGAACTTGGCGAGAACAAGATCATAGGGACCAGGTTCATAAACCGGCGCGACGTAACGGGACCTGGCATCCCCCCAAGCCTGAGTCACGGCCCGGATCACCTGGGAAGCTGAGGCATTGGCCAGCCACTGGTCGTCAAAGCTCACTGCTTGGGGGCAGCCCCGCATGTCCAGACATACCTGAACACGCCCCTGTTCTGCTGTTCCTTCGGCCGGTTCATGAATCCAATGACCCTGCCCACCACCAGCGGATATGACCGCGTCGAGAGCCTTGGAGAGTTCCTCATACTCGGCATCGAGAACCGCATCAAGTTCGGGACCAGAAAGCTCATTGCTGTCGGGCAGATCAATCTCCATGGGAGGAGGAACCAATGGCTCACCGCAGTGTAGGGAGATCTGCAGCATCGGCTCGGCGAAGAGCACAGACAGCGGCACTTTGGCCATCTGGTTACGCCAGTACCTAGATAACCAGATCCGTTCCGGTTCCCCTTGCGGGCCGACCCAGATACGGACCGTGCCGGTACCGTCGACGAAACCGTCGGCAGGTACCCATTCGTCCTGCTCGTCGGCGACCGTCTCGCCGTCGAACGATGCAACCATCTCCACCTGTTCGACGTCGTGATAGTCGGGGGCAGCTGTCGGATCCAAGTTTTCGGCCTCTTCAGTCATGGGATACGCTTCTTAATCCACTCTACTGTGACACGGCCGGGGGTCATACCGTGCTCAGTTCCACCCCGGATCGCTCACCCAACCGGACAGTAGAGAGGCCTCGCCACCCATGCGACGCAGCACATCGCGCCACAGGGTTTCAGGTTCGGTGGTAAACACGTCGTCGGAGGTCGACGACCACCTATACCACATGCCCATCGCCAGTTCGTTGCCGAGTTGGCCAGGGGCCCAGCCCGAGTAACCAGCAAAGACTCGCATCTGACGGCACGCTCCACGGATCAATTCCACCGGGGTATCCAGGTGAAGCAATCCGAGATCCCCCACCAAGCGCCGGAATCCGGGTGGGTCGTCGGGAAGATTCGTGCTTGCCACACAGATCGCTCCGTCAGTGGATACCGGTCCACCCTGGAAGAGTCGTTGGGGTTCGCAGACCATGTCGACCCAGTCCGGCAGCACCGCGGAAAGCGGCGGGGCCGCGACACGGTTGAGTACCACACCCAAGGTTCCGTCGAGGTCATGATCCAAGATGAGCACAACGGTGCGAGTGAAGAAGCCAACGCCATCACAACTCGTCGATACCAGCAGTTCACCAACCTGGATGGGCGGGGTGTCCATGCAGCGATTCTCCCACTCCTGAGCTCACGGCGCATCACCGCCACCCACGATCTGCCCCTTGGGATATGGAATTTCGGCGCTCACGTGGTTACTCCCCCTTGGAGCGTCGATTCACCGTGTTGGGTCACCCACACGCGAGCGACTCCCACGCACAGACCCGAAAATGACACGCACAGACAACAAAACCTGCTGGCGCGTGAACATATCAACGTCAGCAGGTTCTCAGTGGAGGTGGCGGGAATTGAACCCGCGTCCTGAAAAGGCGAACCAAGCATTCTCCGGGCGCAGCCGCCATGACGTCCTGCTCGGCCCCTGCACTCAAGTCGGCATGTTGCAGACAGGCCCAGTCCGGTTTGAGTCCCGCACACCCACCCGGACAGCAGGTATGCAGCAAGCCTTCTAGATGAGGCCAGGATCTGGACGGAAGGCTACGCCCAGGCTGACCCTTCGATCACCGATCAGGCGGCGAGAGCGAAGTCAGTGCGCGAATTGTTGGCACTTATTGGTTCCCAAGGGACATTTACGAGTTGACCTTGGATTCTCGGCCCGCTTCTCCCGGAACTACCGTTCCCAGTCGAAACCAGTCACCCCCCTGTTAAGTTGTCAATAGGTCAATTTTAGCACGACCTGCACCATTCCCAGCATTCAGCGGCCCCGTCGGCGGCGATCAGCCAACTCCCGTTCGACATCCCGGCGCATGTCCCGTTCGGCAATGGCCTGACGCTTGTCCCAGGCCCGCTTGCCGGTGGCCACCGCGATCTCACATTTCGCGTAGCCGTCTTCAAAATAGATGGCCAACGGCACCAAGGTACGACCGGAATCGGCGATGGCCTTGGCCAACTTGTCGATCTCGCGACGATGCAGCAGCAACTTACGCTTACGCTTCGCCGCATGGTTGTGGAAGGTGCCGTAGAGATATTCCGGAATGTTGGCCTGGTGTAGCCACACCTCTCCCCTATCCACCGTGGCGAAGGCGTCGGTGAGAGTGGCCCGGCCTGCGCGCAGCGACTTCACCTCTGTGCCGGTGAGCACCATGCCGGCCTCGATCCGGTCGCCGATCGTGTAGTCATGGAATGCCTTCTTGTTCTGTGTCACCACTCTACGGCCCTTCTCACGGGGCATGATCATCACCTCCTGGAAACAGATGCGCGGGCATCCCGCCGGGCAAGCCTAGCAAGATGCCCTATGGGATGCCCGCGATGTTGATCACAGGTGCGTGGCTGCTCAGAGATAGGCAGCCGGATCGGTGTGGTTGCCGTTCACCCACACGTGGAAGTGCAGGTGGCAGCCAGTGGACAAGCCGGTGGTGCCGACGTAGCCGATCAGTTGGCCACGCTCCACATGCTGGCCCGGGGAGACGATGAACGACTCGGCGTGATTATAACCAGTATCGATCGACTGACCACCGATGATGCCATGCTCGATGGTTGCCCGGTTTCCCCACCCGGAGATCCAACCGACGAAGGTCACCGTCCCAGACTCCGCAGCGTACAAGCCAGTGCCACAGCCGGCACCAATGTCCAACCCATCGTGCAACTCGGAGTAGCCGAGCACCGGATTGACGCGATAACCGTAGGGTGAGGTAAAAGGGCCATTGGCTGGCATAGCCAGCAGCGAACCGCTGGAGACCGGCGCGGTGCCCTGGGCGATAGCAGCGGCCTCGGAAGCAGCAGCTTGAGCAGAGGCTCGGTCGGCCTCGGCTGCTGCTGCAGCCGCAGCAGCAGCCTCAGCCGCACGACGCTCGTTGCGGGCCCGGATCTGGGAGGCCACATCGTCAGATGCGGCCTGCATCTCAGCGTTAGCCGCCTGTTCGTTGGCAACCGCCTTGGCGGCAGCAGCCTCAGCGGCCTCGTTCGCGGCATTGGCCTGGTTGACCGTGGCTTCGGCAGCTGCTGCGGCTGCCTGAGCGTCCTGGGATGCGCTTAGCGAGGCAGCCGCAGCTTCCCGCGCAGTCCTCGCTCGATCCTCCAGGCTCGCTAGATTGGTCTGCGCGTTCTGTAACTGGAGCTGCACGCTGGTCAGCCTGTTGAGCTCGGCATTGTTCGAGTTGTAGAGGGTCGAAGCCCACTGGATCCGTGACGACACATCCGAGGAATTGGTGTCGTTGGCAAAGAACATCCCAACTGACATGAGGGTGGTGTTCTGCTGGGCAGCGGTACGCATGTCATTTAACGCCTTGCCGCGCTGCTGCTCAACAGCCTGCTGTCCCTCGGCCACCGCCTGCTGGGCGTTCTTGAGGTTCTGCTCCGCGGTCGCTAGCTCGGAGGCCTTCTGGGCGTCAACGGCAGCCGCGGCCTCCACATCCGAGGTGGCTTTGGCGAGCGTTGCCCTAGCATCGGCCAGTTGCTGACGCGAGGCGACGACATTCGCGGTGGCTGCATCGAGTTCTGCGGAATAACCGGTCAGGGCCTGATTGGACGCAGCAATCTGCGCCTCCAGGCTGGCCTGCTGGTCATCAAGCTCGTCAGCATGGGCGGGCAACGCCAACCCGAACGCTGACAGAGCGAGAACAGATGCAATGGAACGCGTCGCGAAACGCAGGTGCTTGCTCGAAGGACCGAAAATGGTCCGGGGAAGATCTCGAGTCACGCGAATACCAATCTGTCAGACGCGCAGATACCTGCGCGTGGTGATCAACGTCGGCACGATAGACAGAACGATGCCGACCAATGCAACCCCGGCTACGGAAGTCCAGGCATCACCCCACGTGATCCAGGCTAAAGACTGGATCGAGAGTTTAGCGTTGCGGACCACGACGAACTCATACATGCTGAGCAGCGCTGAGCCGGAGATAACGATCGCCACGAGAGCGGCGAAGAGGGCTTCCAGCAGGAACGGAAGCATGATGTAGGTGTTGGAGGCACCCACAAGGCGCATGATGCCGATCTCACGACGGCGCGTGAAGGCTGACATCCTGATCGTATTGCCGATCTGCAGCATGGCTGCCAGCAGCAGCAGACCGGCCATCCCCATGGTCCCCCACTTCAGGCCGTTGAGAACCGAGAATATGGGGTCTAGGACCTGGTGCAGGTCGAGGACCTTCTGCACTCCCGGCAACGAGGAGGCTTCCGCGACCACTCCCTGGTAGTTCTGCGGGTCCACCAGCTTCACCCGGAAGGAGTCCTGCATCTGGTCGACGGTCAGCGAATCGAGCAGCGGAGAGTCCGCATAGGTTTCCCGATACGCATCATAGGCATCCTGCTTAGATTCGTAGTAGACGGTCTCCACATCGGGGTTGGATTCCAACCGCTTCTTGATGTTCTCCCGCTGTACCTCGCTGGTCTCCTGACCGGGTTCGCAATTGCCTGAATCTGACGTTCCGGCCGAATCGGCCGTGCAGAGGAAGACTGATATCTCGATCTTGTCGTACCAGCGCCCCTTCACCTGGTCGACCTCGGCGAAGGTCATCAATGACAAACCGAACAAGGTGAGCGAGACCGTCATGGTGACGATGACCGCGATGGTCATTGACACGTTGCGCTTGAGACCAGACAGTGTCTCTCGGAAAGTGTGCCGCATTGATTGTCTCCTTGTGCGTCTAGGCTGTGCCGTAGACGCCCTTCACCTGGTCACGAATGAGATTGCCCTGGTCGAGTTCGATCACCCGTCGCCTCATCTGGTCGACGATCGTCTGGTCATGGGTCGCCATGATGACGGTGGTGTCCCGCTTGTTGATCCGATCAAGCAACTTCATGATTCCGACCGAGGTCTGTGGGTCAAGATTCCCGGTGGGCTCGTCGGCAATGAGAATCTGTGGCCGGTTGACGATCGCACGAGCGATCGCCACCCGCTGCTGCTCGCCACCGGAGAGTTCCTCAGGCTGCCTGTCCTCCTTGCCTGCCAGACCGACCAGTTCGATGGTTTCGGGAACCATCGTCTTGATTTGCGAGATTGGACGCCCGAGCACCTGCAGAGCGAAGGCAACGTTCTCGTAGACCGTCTTGCCAGGCAGCAGCCGGAAATCCTGGAAGACGTTGCCGATCTGGCGGCGCAGGGCCGGGACCTTCCATTGGTGTAGCCGAGAAAGTTCCTTGCCGAGCACGTAGATCTTGCCGGAGGTCGGCCGGTACTCCCGCAGGATCATGCGTAGGAAGGTCGACTTCCCGGATCCCGAGGTGCCGACCAGGAAAACAAACTCACCCTTGTCGATCTGCAGGTTGATGTGCCGGAGGGCAGGCTTCGCCTGGCGTGGGTAGATCTTCGACACGTCCTCGAATGTGATCACTTGACCGTCCTCGTAGGCAGGACCACCCCACACAAGGCACACCATGACGGTGCTGGACGACGCGACGGTCGAACCGGTCGAGGTGACTCGTGGACACCACGCCTGCTGGGGAAGTCAATCTGAGAAAATCTCAGATCGCGTGCCAGTTTAGCCAAGTGAACCTGAACCGTCGCGACGCCACGCGGATGAAAAACAACAGTTTTCGCACAAAATCGTCGCGTCGCAGTCCACAGTGATCCCCGATGGGGCAAACTCTATCAGTTGATGACTTCGGCTTGTGTCTGCCGACGCCAACGGATCCCGGCGTCAATGAAGGCATCAATGTCGCCGTCGAAGACTCCATCAGTGTTGCCGGTCTCGTAGTTAGTCCGCAGATCCTTGACCATCTGGTAAGGGTGCAGCACATAGGAGCGCATCTGGGAGCCCCAGGAGTTCCCGTCGGATTTCAGGGCATTCATCTCCGCTTCCCTGTCCTTGCGGGCCTTCTCCAGCAAACGGGCCTGCAGGACGCGCAAAGCTGCGGCCTTGTTCTGGATTTGGGACTTCTCGTTCTGGCAGGACACCACCAACCCCGTGGGAAGGTGGGTGATGCGAACGGCTGAGTCCGTGGTGTTCACCGACTGCCCACCGGGCCCGGAGGAACGGAAGACATCCACCCGGATGTCCTGTTCGGGAATCTCGATGTGGTCGGTCTCCTCCACCACCGGCAGCACCTCGACTCCGGCGAAGGAGGTCTGTCGGCGTCCTTGGTTGTCGAAGGGCGAGATCCGTACCAACCGGTGCACCCCCTGTTCCACCGACAAGGTGCCATAGGCATAGGGGGATTTAACCGTAAAGGTAGCTGACTTGATACCAGCCTCCTCGGCATAGGAGACGTCGTAAACCTCAATGGAAAACTCATGACGCTCGGCCCAGCGCTGATACATGCGAAGCAGCATCGCCGCGAAATCGGCTGCATCCACCCCCCCGGCCTCCGAACGGATCGTCACCAAAGCATCACGTTCATCGTATTCCCCCGACAGCAGGGTGCGCACCTCAAGAGCGGAGATCGCCTCGGTCAACCCCTCGATCTCGCGGGATGCCTCAGCGATCTCCTCCGAGTCGGATTCCTCGGTCGCCAATTCCAGCAGCACCCCGACGTCCTCCAGCCGACGGCGCAGCCCCTCAACCCGCTCGACCTCGGCCTGCAGCCGGGACAACCGGGAGGTTACCCACTGTGCATTGGCCTGGTCATCCCACAGACCGGGGGCGGCAGCCTGCTGCTCGAGTGCCGTGATCTCCTGCTTCTTGGCCACAGGGTCAACGACGGCCTCAATCGAGACCAAGGAACGATTGAGGTCGGAGATCTGCTGTTGTAGGTCTGCTGGCGTCACGTGCCATGATTCTACCGCCTGTGACGGGCACCATCAGCACCACGCGCGATGCAGGAGCACATATAGACCCGCGTGACACAATGGCCGGGTCCCACGAGTGCACAGGAGAAGACAATGGCACGGATCAAGGAGCAGCTGCGCGCAGACCTCACCACTGCGATGAAAACCAGGGACGAGGTGGCAAAGTCGGTCATCCGCATGGCTCTGGCCGCAATCCAGTACAAGGAGGTCTCCTTCGATGAGGCACGGCAACTCACCGATGAGGAAGAGTTGGCGGTCATCACCAAGGAGCAACGCAACCGGTTGGAATCAGCCAAAACCTATGCCGATGCCGGTCGGGATGAACTCGCAGCCAAAGAGTCCGCGGAGGCTGAGGTACTGGCTCGCTATCTGCCCGCTCCTCTAACTACCGGCGAAGTCATCGAAATCGTTGAGGCCCAGATCGCCGCCACCGCTGCGGAACTTGGAGAGGCCCCCAGCATGAAACAGATGGGGGCGATCGTGAAGGCCGTCAATCAGCAGGTTGCCGGGCGGGCCGAAGGAAAACTGATCGCATCACTAGTGAAGGACCGACTGAGCTAAGCATTAGCGACAAGGACCGGGCCGGTTCCGCCACCCCCTGGCAGAACCGCACCCGGCATCCGTCGGCCCCCAGACCTAACCGGCCACTATGAGATCGACGTGCTCCCGGGCGATTGACACCCAGGTGAGGCTCTCGGGATGGGCATCGTCGTAAACCGCCAGCGCCCCCACGCCGGTGGCCAGAAACGACATTATGCACACCGCCACGAACAACCCCCTGTCGAGCCGTGTGCAAAAGATACCCGTGCTTGTCCCCCTTACCTCACCCACATAGACGAGGTCGGATGGTCATCGCGTTACAAATGGATCAAAAATTTTGAACCTTGTCATCAGGAGTTTCCGGAGGAACCCGTCGGCCAGTAATGGTCATCGGGGGTAGAACGCTCACCGAAGATCGCCTGCCCGACCCGCACGACTGTCGCCCCCTCCTCAATGGCGATCTCGTAGTCACCTGACATACCCATGGACAGGCCACCATCGCCGATCAGATCGGGAGCAGTCTCACGTACGGTATCCCGGAGCCGACGCAGCAGACGGAAACACTCACGTACCCGCTCAACATCGGCGGTGAACAGAGCGAGGGTCATCAACCCTTTAACCCGCAGAGAGGAGAATGCGGTGAGCTGGGTGAGGAAACCGGGCAACTCTTCCTGCGATAGACCGTACTTGGATTGCTCGCCTGAGGTGTTGACCTGGACGTAGACATCCAGCCCTCGCCCAGCAACCTGCAGCCTGCGATCAAGGGCCTCAGCCAGCCTCAGCGAGTCCAAGGCGTGGAACTCATCGGCGAAGGAAACGACGTCGCGAGCCTTGTTCGTCTGCAGATGCCCGATGATCGACCAACGCACATCCTCGTCGGCGAGTGCCCGGTACTTGCGGAGCGCCTCCTGAACCTTGTTCTCCCCCAGTTGGTGGCAGCCAGCCCCAATGGCGACCCTGAGCCGTTGCTCCGGGACGGTCTTCGACACCGGCAGCAGCCGGATCTCACTACCCTCACGCCCCACCTTGCGAGCCGCCTCATCAATACGAGAGCGCACCCGGGCCAGATTACTTGCGAAGTCCTGTGCGGTGAATGCTGTTTGGTACTGCATGATCCTCCCTTGGTCGGTTCCTCAGCTTGCCGTGGCCGGAAAACGCTGCGGCACCTTCGCCGTTCAATTGCCATATGGCCCGGTCCACCGGACACGGTACCGCGACGACCGGTGGGCGCAACAGGACTCGAACCTGTGACCTGCTGCTTGTAAGGCAGCTGCTCTAACCAACTGAGCTATGCGCCCGGACGCGCTGATGCGCTCGAGCAATTGTGTCAGCTCAACCCATCCCGCACCAAGTTCTCCGCCCACGATGGCCGAGGATTCAGCGACGGGAGATCCGGGGTCGCACCACTTTGCAAGCCTGCCAGTCGGGACTCACCTCGACCGCCGAGGTGAGAGTCATGCCCGCAGTCCGGGCGCCCTCGCTCAACTCCGCTTGATCGACGTACCCGGGGCGGCCGATCTTCGGGGTGAGCAGCCAGATCCAGCCCCCATCCGAAAGATCCCGCAACGCATCGACCAAGTCGTCTGTGACATCGGTATCGTCACGATGCCACAGAAGCACCATGTCAACCGCCTCAACCGCATCCTCAATCATCTCGCCGTCGATGAGATCCATCACCTCATCGCGCAGGTCCTGGTCGACGTCCTCATCCCAACCAAGTTCCTGAACGATCATTCCCTCCACGAGTCCCAACGGATTGCCCCCGGAGCCACCAACCGAAACCTCCATGGGGACAACTCCATCACATGCCGGTCACCCGCCACGACCGTTGTCACGAGATTGCCAGATGAATGAATGGCGTGACCGTCCGGTCACGCCATTCATCACCGTGATCAATATCAGTCGGGGTCGACCTCTCCAGGCACCGCGGCGCTCACGTCGTGCAGACGATACTTCTCGATCGCCTGGGCAACGACCTCACGAGGCATCTCGCCGCGATCGGCTAGTGCCTGAAGAGCACGGGTGGCAATCGACTCGGCGTCGACGTGCAGGTGCCGACGGGCCGCAGCACGGGTGTCGGAGAAACCAAATCCGTCGCCACCCAAGGTGTAGTAGTCGCTGGGCACGAATTCGCGGACCTGATCCTGGACCGCCCGCATGAAGTCGGATACTCCGACTACCGGGCCGGGACGTCCCTGGAGCTTCTGGGTGAGATAGGGAACCTTGGGCTCCTGCTCCGGGTGCAGGAAATTGTGTTCGGTGACCAGCCGACCGTCGCGAGCCAGCTCATTCCAAGAGGTCACCGACCATACATCGGCCACCACACCGAAGTCACGCTTGAGCAGTTCCTGAGCTCGCATTGCCCAAGTGACACCGATGCCCGAGGCAAGCAGCTGCACCCGGCGGGCATCGTGGCCAAGGCCGTCGCTGTTACCCTCACAGACCAAATGGATGCCACGAACGATGCCCTCAACGTCCACATCCTCCGGCACCGCGGGCTGGAGAATCGGCTCGTTGTAAACCGTTAAGTAGAAGGAAACATCCTCAGGCTGGTCGCCGTACATACGACGCAAGCCTTCCTCCACGATGTAGGAGATCTCGTAGCCGTAGGCCGGGTCATAGGAGATCAGCCCCTCGTTGGTCAGCGACAGCAGGGGTGAATGGCCGTCCATGTGCTGGGTACCCTCACCGGTCAAAGTGGTCTTTCCCGCGGTGGCACCAATGTAGAAGCCTCTAGCCAGTTGATCGGCCGCCGCCCAGGCTGCGTCACCGGTGCGCTGAAAACCGAACATCGAGTAGTAGATGTAGATTGGGATCATTGGCTGACCATGGGTGGCATAGGAGGTGCCGACTGCGGTGAAGGCCGCAGCAGACCCCGCCTCATTGATGCCAGTGTGCAGAATCTGCCCATTGGTCGCCTCGCGGTAGGACAGCATCAGGTCGTGATCTACCGGAACATATTGCTGGCCGTTCGGGTTGTAGATCTTGATGGTCGGGAACATCGCATCCATGCCGAAAGTCCGAGCTTCGTCCGGGATGATTGGCACAATGAACGGGGCCAGATTGCGGTCGCGCAACAGATCCTTGACCAGCCGGACGAAGGCCATCGTGGTGGCGACCTTCTGGTTTCCAGAACCCTTGCGGGCCCCCTTGTAAACCTTGGCATCCGGCAGGACGAGCTTCTTGCCGTGGTCGCCACGCCGCTCGGGTACATAACCACCCAACTGACGACGACGTTCCTGGAGATATTTGATCGCCGGCGAATCGGCACCTGGGGTGTAGTACGGCGGCAGGTAGGGATCGGCCTCAAGTACCTCGTCAGAGACCGGGATGTCACAACGGTCGCGCAGACCCTTGAGATCATCGATAGCCATCTTCTTCATCTGATGGGTCGCATTGCGCCCGGCAAAGTGCTGGCCCAAGAAGTAGCCCTTGATGGTGTGCGCCAGGATGACCGTGGGAGCCCCGCTGAACTTCTCCGCAGACAAGTAAGCGTTGTAGATCTTCTGGTAATCCAGACCACCACGACGCAGTGCCCAGATCTGATCGTCGCTCCACTCGGCCACCATCTCGGCGGTACGCGGATCACGACCAAAGAAATGTTCCCGCACATAGGCGCCATCATTGGCCTTGAAGGTCTGGTAGTCACCGTCGCGAGTGGTGTTCATCACATTGACCAAGGCACCCTCGTGGTCGGCCGCCAACAGCGGGTCCCAGTTCGCGCCCCAGATCAACTTGATCACATTCCAGCCTGCGCCACGGAAATAGGACTCCAACTCCTGGATGATCTTCCCGTTGCCGCGGACCGGGCCATCGAGGCGCTGGAGATTACAGTTGACAACGAAAGTCAGGTTATCCAGCTCCTCATTCGCGGCCAGCTGAAGAGCACCACGCGACTCCACCTCGTCCATCTCACCGTCGCCGAGGAAGGCCCACACCCGCTGCTTGGATGTGTCCTTGATACCCCGGTTCTCAAGATACTTGTTGAAGGAAGCTTGCCAGATGGCGTTGATCGGACCCAAGCCCATCGATACCGTCGGGAACTCCCAGAAATCGGCCATCCGCCGCGGGTGAGGGTAGGAGGGCAGACCACGCCCGCCCATCGGGCGCGAGTACTCCTGACGGAAGCCGTCGAGGTCTTGCTCGCTAAGACGTCCCTCCAAAAAACCGCGGGCGTACATGCCGGGTGATGAGTGGCCCTGGAAGAAGACCTGGTCGCCACCGTCGGGGTGGTCCTTGCCCTTCCAGAAGTGCATCAGACCAACCTCGTAGAGGGTTGCCATGGAGGCATAAGAGGAAATGTGACCACCGACGCCGACTCCTGGACGCTGCTGACGGTGCACCTGGACGGCAGCATTCCAGCGCAGCAGGTGACGGATCTGCTGCTCCAGTTCGGGGTCACCGGGGTAGGCGACTTCATCGGCGGCTGGGATGGTGTTCACGAAGTCGGTGGACACCAGCGAAGGCATCCCAATGTGCTTGTTGCGGGCTTCCTCGTTGAGCTTCAGCATCACGTACCGCGCCCGATTACTGCCCCCGTTGGCGATCAACGCGTCCAAGGAGTCGACCCACTCCTGGGTCTCCTCCGGATCCGTGTCAGGCAGGTTCGTCGGCAGACCGTTGAGAAGCGGACCGGGCTGTTCGTGCGGAATCACGCTATGTCCTTTCAGCAGAAGGCGATGACGGCTACGACGTCAGGATGGATTCATCTTCCCCCGAAAGCAGGAATTTCGCCACCGGGAGCAGAATCGTGCCCTTGTTGCCGTCCGATGCACTCCGTGGCAACAACTACCGGCCCCCTATTCCGTTTGGCATAGGCTCACGCCAATGGTTGGTGTCAAGGAGCAACAACCACTCTGAAGCGAAAGGCACATACATGAAGCTGCGCGAAGACGCGAAGTGGTCACTGGTCATCCCGACCTCGATGGGCATCCGGATCTGCCCTCCGCAAGGTGAGCCCGTGCAGACTGCCCGAACCTTCCAGATGCAAGTCACCTCTGCCGAGTCCAACGTCGGCTGTGTCGCATCCTACCTTGGCCAGCCGGTGAAGATCCTCACCAACTTCATCAAGGGCTCTCCCATTTCCACGATGATCAAGGCGGATCTGCGGTCACGTTTCATGGACTACGAGGGACCAGAGCTCGAGCAGGGCGGTGCTTGGGGGTACCGCCACCAGTTCAATATCGCCGACATGGGCTACGGCAACCGTGGTGCCCGGGTCTGGAATGACCGCGCGGGTGAGGTCGGTCTCGCCCTGAACGCAGCCGATTTCGATCTTGATCGTATCCTCGGTGAGGAGGGCGCCAAGATCGTCCACATGTCCGGCTTGGTCGCGGCCCTGTCTCCCGCTACTTTACAGTTCTGCCTCGACGTAGCCCACAAGGCCACCGAGCACGGCGCCAAGGTCTCCTTCGATCTCAACTACCGCGCATCCTTCTGGAAGGGCCGCGAGGAAGAACTGCGCGCCGGTTTCACCGAGATCGCCAGCAACTGCTCGATCCTCATCGGCAATGAGGAAGATTTCCAGCTGGCCCTCGGCCTGGAAGGCCCCGAAGCGGGCGGCAAGGATTTGGGCTCCAAAATCAACGGCTTCAAGGCGATGATCAACACCGCTCACGAGACCTTCCCGAAGGTAGAGGTTTTCGCCACCACCCTGCGCGAGGTCGTCAATGCCAACCACCACATCTGGGGCGCAATCTTGTGGGCCGACGGCACTTTCCACGTCGCCGAACCCCGCGACATCGGGGTCATTGACCGCATCGGCGGCGGTGACTCCACCGTCGCAGGCATCCTCTACGGCATCATCAAGGGTTGGGAGGCCGAGAGGTGTCTGCAGTTCGGCTGGGCGTCTGGCGCATTTACCACTTCCCTGCTGACTGACTACGCGACCCCTGCTGATGAAGAGCAAATCTGGTCGGTCTGGGAGGGCAACGCCCGCATCAAACGCTGACGATTTGCCGATCACCCGTCGGGTGGGGCGGTCCGGAGCCCATCCGGTCCGCCCCGTCGTCATATCCCGCGGACATCCGTCGCGATAATGTAATGGGCTGCACTTCGCACCAGGAGATGGCATGGCAACGACTCACGTTCCCGGCACCGGCCGATCGCTGGTGCCCTCCGCCCGGACCAGGGCAGCCATGGCCCGACGACTGACCAACCAATCCGGCAAAATGGCTACTGCGGTGATGACCGAGATGGAAAGACGTCATCCTTGGTATGTCGGCCTTGATGCCGAGGCTCGCTCTTGGGTGGGGGTGGTGGCCACCTCGGGGATCAGGGGGTTCATCGACTGGTTCAGCGACATCAACACCTCACCGGCCGATCCGGCCCGGGTGTTCGACGTAGCTCCTCGGTCCTTGACCCGTACCATCTCCCTGGGGCAGGCAGTCGATCTGATCCGCACCACCATCGATGTCGTTGAGGAGCAGATCGGGTTGCTGATGCCCCGTTCTGATCGGCAAGTGCTTCAGACCGCGATATTGCACTATTCCCGAGAGATCGCCTTCGCATCAGCCGGAGTCTACGCCCGGGCTGCCGAGGCCAAGGTGACGTGGGATGACCGGACCGAGGCGATGATCGTCGACGCGGTGGTGCGCTCCGAGTCCAACGAGGGACTGCTCTCCAGGGCATCAACACTGGGGTGGAACTCCGAGGCTCCGGTTGTGGTCGCCGTGGGCTCAATGCCGCAGGGCTCCGATTGGGCCGGAGTGCGGCACCACGCCGAGTCCCTGGGATTGAGTGCCATGGCTGCAGTCCACGGTGAGCGGCTGGTCGTCTTGCTATCCCCCAATGATCCCGAGGCCGACACCGACGAGGAATCCACCATCCGGTGGGGCGAAGGAATCCGGGAGTATTTCGGTCCGGGTCCAGTGGTTCTGGGGCCGACGGTCACCGGATTGGGCAGGGCTCACGTCTCCGCCGCAGCTGCGGTCTCCGGGGCCAGGTGTGCGGCAGCCTGGCCGGAGAGCCCACGCATTCTCTCTGCACGTCAACTACTCCCGGAACGCGCGCTGGCTGGTAATGAGCAGGCCCGGCGACACCTCGTGGAGAATGTCCATCGCCCCTTGGCAGAAGCCGGAGGTGATCTGCTGGAGACCGCAACCACCTTCCTAGACAACGGTGGGTCAGTAGAGGCCAGCGGACGAGCTCTGTTCGTCCATCCCAACACGGTTCGCTATCGGTTGAAGCGCATTACCGAAGTGACCGGGCATTCCCCTGCCAATCCTCGGGATGCCTACGTGCTCCGGCTGGCTATCACCCTCGGACGCCTGCAATTCAGCTGACCAGAAGCAGATTTCCGCGATCAGTTGTGGGGTACCAACAATGTTGGTTGGAGATTTTCGTGCCCACCGCCCCGGGGTGGGTCGCCTCCGCGGTGCACGATAGTCAGGTGCTTGTGATCGTTGCCCCGGGCCAAGGGGCCCAAACTCCTGGTTTTCTGACTAAGTGGCTGGAACTTGACTCCTTCGCATCGCGATTTGAGTTGCTGTCCCAGGCCAGCGGGGTGGACTTGGTAGCCCATGGCACCATCTCGGATCAGGAGACCATCACCGACACCTCGATTGCCCAGCCACTACTGGTTGCCTCGGCCATCGCCGTCGGCCGGGAACTGCTCGGTGATTTACTCCCCGACATGCTTGCAGGCCATTCGGTCGGGGAGATCGGGGCGGCTGCCCTGGCCAGGGTGCTCGACGATACCCAAGCCATGGCCTTGGTTGCTGCGCGCGGTACTCGGATGGCCGAGGCCGCTGCACTCACTCGCACCGGCATGTCTGCCGTCGTCGCCGGGGATCCCCCAGATGTGCTCTCGGCCATCGAGGCCACCGGATGCACCGCAGCAAATAACAACGGCAAGGGTCAGATCGTCGCAGCAGGCACCCTGGAGCAGTTGGAAGTCCTGGCTGCCAATCCGCCGAAACGCGCCCGTGTTATTCCGCTCAAGGTGGCTGGCGCCTTCCACACCGTCCACATGGCCCCGGCGATCCCCCATCTGGAAACCGTCGCTGCGTCGATGACGACCGCTGCCCCCCACACATTGCTGGTGTCGAACCGAGATGGTCAGATCGTCAATGACGGAGCCGAGTACTTGGCACGTCTGATCTCACAGATCACCAGTCCGGTACGCTGGGACCAGTGCATGGCGACTATGGCTGCAGCCGGAGTCTCCGGAATCCTTGAGCTGGCACCCGCAGGAACGCTCACCGGCATTGCCAAGCGGAATCTGCCGGGTGTCGAGTTGTTCAACCTCAATACCCCTGACCAACTTGGTGATGCCCGCGCCTTCGTCACCACGCATTCTTCCCGGGAGTCCAAGTGAGCGCACCGATTACCATCGCGCAGGGCCCCCAATACTCGCGCATCCTCGGTGTCGGCTCCGAGCGCGGCAACCGCATAGTCGACAATGCGGAGATGTGCACGTGGATCGAATCCTCTGACGAGTGGATCCAGCAGCGTACCGGCATCGTAGAGCGTCGCTGGGTGGACGAGAGCCAGACGGCGCTGTCCATGGCACTCAACGCGGCCCGCAGGGCTATGGACAGCGCCGGTCTGCGGCCCGGCGATGTCGACGCGATAATCGTCTCTACGGTTTCGGTCTTCCGCCAATTCCCATCATTGGCGGTTGAGATAGCTTCCGAGCTCGGTCTCGATCACCCGGCAGCCTTCGACATCTCCGCGGCTTGCGCAGGCTTCTGTTACGGGGTCGGCATGGCGGATTCGATGGTGCGTGCCGGAACCGCCCACAATGTCCTAGTCGTGGGGGTCGAGGTGTTGTCCGAACAGACTGATCTCACCGACCGCAGCACCGCTTTCTTGTTCGCTGACGGTGCAGGTGCCGTCGTCGTGGGACCCTCGCAGACCCCGGGCATCGGCCCCACGGTGTGGGGATCCGATGGTGATCAGGCTGGGGTGATCTGGACTGAGAACTGGCGTGATGCCATGGAGTCCGGCATTGATCCGGTTATCCACATGGAAGGCAATAAGGTCTTCCGGTGGGCGGCCACACACATCGCTAACAAGGCGCAGGAGGCCTTGGAGGTTGCTGGCCTCACCGCCGATCAGCTCGATGCCTTCATTCCCCACCAGGCAAACAACAGAATCACCGATTCGATGCTGCGCAGGATGAAACTGCCGGAATCGGTCGTGGTGAGCCGGGACATCCATCTAATGGGCAATGCCTCGGCCGCTTCCGTCCCAATCGCCATGGATGCCCTGCTCGCCTCGGGCGATGCGAAGTCAGGGGACAATGCCCTCATCATTGGCTTCGGCGCAGGGCTGGTTTTTGCCGGTCAAGTCGTCGTATTGCCATAACCCAATCATCTGTCAGGATCAACGAAATTAATCAACAGTAAGGAAAAACGAAATGGCCAGCACCGAAGAAATCCGCACATCCCTCGCCGAGATCGTCAACGACGTCGCCGGAGTCGATGTCGACAAGGTCCAGCTCGAGAAGTCTTTCGTGGACGATCTTGATGTCGATTCCCTGTCAATGGTCGAGATCATCTACGCCTGCGAGGAGACCTTCAATGTCTCCATCCCCGATGAGGACGCCAAGTCGTTGAAGACCGTCGGCGATGCCGTCGCCTATATCGAGAAGGCCCAGGCCTGACCCCCATGTCGCGGTGGCCCGTCGGTACCCGCCGACGGGCCATTCTCATTCCAGGAGGCACACATGACTGAAGTCGTCATCACCGGTTTCGGTGTCATCTCACCACTCGGCAACGATGCGGCAACCACGTGGTCCCGGATGCTCACCGGTGCCAGTGGTGTGCGCCGGATCGAGGGAGACTGGGTGTCAGAACTCCCGGTCCAGATCGCCGGCAGCGTCGACGTCGACATCAACGGGATCATGCCGCGTGTCGAGGCCCGTCGCATGGATCGCGTCTCCCAACTCGCTGTCGGAGCAGCCGTCCAGGCATGGTCTGACGCAGGATTCGGATTTGACGCCGACAACGGCATCGAACCTGAGCGTCTGGCCGTATCCGTCGGCACCGGCATCGGTGGACTGGTCACTACCCTTGAGGCCTGGGATACCCAACGCGAGAAGGGGACCCGCCGGGTCTCCCCATTCACCGTCCCGATGCTGATGGCCAATGCTCCGGCGGCGCAGGTCGGGCTGCGAGTCGGCGCCAAGGCCGGGGTACATGCTCCCGTCTCAGCCTGCGCATCCTCCAATGAGGCAATCGCGCTGGGGGTGAACATGTTGCGTCTCGGTGAGGCAGATACTGCCGTAGTAGGCGGCTCGGAGGCTGTCATCCATGCAATGCCCATCGCGGCCTTCGCTCAGATGCAGGCACTGTCGCGCCGCAATGATGAGCCGCAGAAGGCTTCCCGCCCCTGGGACAAGAGCCGCGACGGTTTCGTCATCGGCGAGGGGGCCACGATGATGGTCATCGAGACCCTGGAGCATGCCAAGTCCCGCGGTGCCAAAATTTATGGAACCATCGCCGGATCCGGTATCTCCGCGGACTCCCACGATCTGGTCCAACCGGATCCCTCGGGAGCCGGGCAGATCTCAGCCATGGTCAAGGCACTACGTCATTCTGGTGTGACACCGAGCGACATTGCCCACGTCAATGCCCACGGCACCTCAACCCTACAAGGAGACGTCACTGAGGCTCACTCGGTACGGTCCGCCCTGGGGTCGGCCACCGATCAAGTGGTGGTGACCTCCACGAAATCGATGACTGGGCACCTGCTGGGTGCTGCAGGAGCCTTGGAAACCTTCGCCACCGTGATGGCCCTGCGGGAGCGGATCGCCCCCCCGACCATCAACCTTGAAGATCCCGAGGACGGTCTCGAGATCACCATTGCGGCCAATGTCAAGCAGCCGCTGCGCGACGGCGACCTAGCAGCGCTGAACAATTCCTTCGGGTTCGGTGGTCACAACGTCACCCTGGTTTTGACGAATGCAAATGTGACCGACTGAGTCACGTGTTGAAGGGGTGGGCCCGGTGGCAACCGTGCCCACCCCTTCGCTGTGTCCGTCCCGTGACGCCCTCATCGGCGGAGCGGGAGAACGGCCCGATGCCAAGGGTGATTGGCCCGGGCATGACACATCAATGGATCACCCGACCTTGCCCAGCCAGCGCACCGGTGCATCGGCGCCCGCGTAGCGGAAAACTTCAAGTTCATCGTCCCAGGCATCGCCCAGCAGGTCGGCCAAGGCCATCTTCAGTGGCACTCCCCCGGCTGCGGCATCCGACATGGCCTTGCGAATCCGGTTCTCGGGGATCTGGATGTCGCCGTTGGCGGAGGTCTGGGCACAGAAGAGCCCCAAGGAAGGTGTCCACGCATACCGGTGTCCCAGGTCCGTGTCGTTGTCCTCGGTCACCTCGAAACGTATCCGTTCGCAGGCGCGCAGCGCTGATGCGAGACGAGCTCCGGTTCCGATCGGTCCTCGCCAGCACAGCTCGGCCCTGACGGTTCCCTGCTGGGCGGGCTGGTTGGCCCATTCGAGGCGAACCGGAGTTCCGATGACATTCGCGATCGCCCATTCCACATGAGGGCGCAACACAGCAGGCGTCGAGTGGATATACACGACACCGGTCGCAGTGTTCGGCATTGTCGACTCCCTTCGATCTGGTGTGCCTTCCCCAGCAACCGTTCTCCGGGAGTCGTCCCAGATGATTCAACACCATATGCGGTCAAGATCCAACCACACGAACGATAGGCTCAGGCAATGACCGCTTCACAAGTGGCCCGCTACGGGACCTGGACCTCTCCATTGACTGCGGCGTCCGTTGTCGCAGCATCCGGGACGATGAGTTGTCTGATCGGTGACCAAACGGGAGTCTGGTGGCTGGAATCCACACCGCAGCGCAAGGGCTACAGCGCGGTCATGAGGTTCGCCGACGGGATTGTGACCCAAATGACCGGGGACGAGGTTTCGGTGCGTTCACGGGTGAACGAGTACGGCGGTGGGGCCTTCGATGCCTGCGACGGATACTTGGTCCACTGCGATGACGCCACCTCACGGCTGCTGGTAAGAGAACCGGATGGAACCATTCGTCCCTTGACCTCCGCTGACCCCCTCGTTCACTACGGCGATCTGCGTATCCACCCCGACCGGGGTCTGGTCCTCGCCGTACGGGAAGATCATCATGTCGCTGGTCAGGCAGAGACCACCCTGGTCGCCATCGACTTGGTCGACAGTACCCAGCACATCCTCGCCCAGGGAGCAGATTTCTACGCTAACCCCGCACTGTCCCCGGATGGCCTCCTTGCATGGCTGGAGTGGAACCAGCCCGTCATGCCATGGCATTCGACTCTGCTGTACTGCGGTCAGTTGACCCCCGAAGGAGTGGTTGATGTCGAGTTGGTGGCGGGGATTCCGCAGGCGGTATTCGACGGCATTGGAGTCCATCACCCACGGTGGGTAGAGGTGGCCGGTCGTCACCTGTTGATGTATACCAGCGACGCCTCGGGGTATTTCACCCTCATGCTGCACGACGGTGAAGTTGCCCGCCCGCTGGGAAACCCAGGAGGTGACGTCGATAAACCGATGTTTGTCATCGGTAACCACGCCCACGCTCAATTGGCCGACGGTAGCGTGCTCGGTCAGCTCGTGGTCGAAGGACAGCATTTCCTGCAACTCACCAGGATGGACGGTACCGTGCGACGACTCGGTGGAGTGGCTGGAGTCGATTCGGTGGCAGCGCACGCCGGGGTCGGTTATGCCTTGATCGACCGTCCGGCCTGCCCCCGCTCGCTCGTGCGTCTCAACCCGGATGGCTCGCTGACCGAGCTGCGATCCCTCGGCGCTCCTCCCGATCCTGGGATGACCTCGGTGGCGCGTTCCATCGTCATGGATGGACACCTCGGCTCGGTACAGATGTGGTATTACCCACCCACCAACGACGCCCACCGGGCGCCGGAGGGCACTCGCCCCCCGGCGCTGGTCAGAGTGCATGGTGGCCCAACCGCGATGGCAACGAACGCATACGACCCGGTGGTCCAGTTCTGGACATCGCGTGGGATCGCGGTTGCCGATGTCAATTATTCGGGCTCGGTTGGATTCGGCAAGGCCTACCGGGATCGCCTTGATGGGCTGTGGGGCATTGCTGACGTGACGGACTGCACCAATGCTGCAGAGGCCCTCGTCGATGCGGGGCTGGCGGATCCTGCAAGGATTATAATTTCCGGCGGCAGTGCCGGAGGATTCACCGCTCTTCGTGCCCTGATGCTCACCGATGTCTTCGCTGCGGGCATCACCCGCTACGGGGTAACCGATCTGGCGGCGCTGGTCGGCGGGCACAAATTCGAGGCACGCTACCTAGATTCGCTGGTGGGCCCGTGGCCCGCTGAGCGTGCTCTCTACGAAGATCGCTCCCCAATCAACGGGCTGGACCACCTCAACCGGCCGATACTGGTATTGCAGGGGGATGAGGATCCCGTCGTTCCCCTTGCGCAGGCCACCACGCTTGCTGAAGCGGTGCGTCGCCGGGGATTGCCCATGGCGATGATCGTCTTCGCCGGGGAAGGGCACGGATTCCGTTCCCCCGCAGTCCGTCAGCAGGCTCTGGAGGCCGAGTTCAGTTTCTGCGATCAGCTGTTCGGCCTCAACAGCAACGAAGTGCCTCGGCTAAAGATTGAAAATCTCGGCTAAATACGGATCGCCCGACGGCGGTCATGCCGATTCTCTGACGATAAGTTCTGGGCGGAACACCACGTGCTGGGTTACTCCACGCAGCAACACTTCCATGGCTGCCCATCCCATCCGATAGCTGGGCTGCCTGATCGTGGTGAGAGGTGTCATGAGCTCGGATGCGAATGCCAGATCGTCATAACCGATGACGGCCACGTCATCGGGAACCTTCCGCCCCTCGGCACGTAGTACCTTGAGCGCAATCAGCGCCGTCATATCATTGAGGCAGAAGATGCCATCAATCTCGGGGGTGCGGTGTAGTTCCGCCGTGATCAAGGATGCCGTGTCTGCCCTGCCTGCTGTGTTCCAGAGGGCGCTGACCAGGACACCATCGTGACCATTCGCTGCCTGCTGAGCCCCAGCCCATCTGGTCTCGCAGTGCCGCATACCCTGCATGCCGTTGATCATCAGGATCCTTTTGCATCCGCGTGAGATGAGCCGTTCGACGGCGAGTCGACCGCCCACTGTGTCGTCCAACCCCACCGTCGAGCAACCGGCCTCGTCCCATTCATCGGTCATCAGGATCACGGGAAAGTCCTCATTTGAAACGAGCTGCAAGTTCTTGGCCGTACCAGGTCCCGGCGTGACAATCAGTCCCTTGATTGATTGGGAAACCAATCGCGAGATCAGGGAGACCTCCTTGCTATCCTGTCCATCGGTGCTCCCCAGGATCATCGTTCCACCGTGTTCAGCGAGACAGTCCTCGGCTCCTCGGGCTAGTTTCATGAAGTACGGGTTGGAGATGTCGAGAACCAAGATCCCCACCGCATCACCGGTACCGGTACGTAGCAACCGAGCAGCCGCATTGCGCACATAGCCGAGTTCCTCAATCGCCGAGCGCACCCGCTGTCTCGTCTGCTCACTCACTGCACGGGTCCCGTTGATCACGTGGGAAACAGTGGCCACGGAGCATCCGGCTCTTCTCGCCACGTCGGCCATCCCGACTCGACGCCGACCCTCACCCAGGCTGTTCACACATTCTCCTCGGAAACGGTTGAATTCCGATCGTTATCAAACCTACACGAGCAAATCACTCCCCTTCCGCTCCCAACACGGCTACCATTCAAGTCGAAGTTAAACGTTTACGTGTTGCAGCGTCGCAGCATCATCGGCCCACACGCACGGCCTTCCCGATACGGAGACAAAGTCATGACGATCCGCACCATCACCCCCGACATCCTCCCCGTACCGGTGGACTCCGTCCTCGGCGAATCACCGTGGTGGGACGGCACCCATCTGTCGTGGGTCGATATCCACAAGGGCGTGATCCACCGATGTGCGCTAGACGGATCAGATTTCACATCCATCTGCACCCCGGGAACACCAGGTTTCGCCATCCCCACGACGACGGGTTCGTGGGCCGTGGGACTGCAAGATGGGCTGTGGGAGGCCACATCCGATGGTTCCACGTGGAAGCAACTGTGGGCCGCCCCGCACGACGCCCGTTCCCACCGGATGAATGACGCAAAGACGGATTCCCGTGGGCGGCTGTGGATGGGATCCATGACCTACGAGGAAAAAGACCCGGTGTCAACTCTCTATCGCTGGACGGTTGAAGGGGCAGACCCGGTGGTACCGGAAATCATCACCTCGAACGGACTGGGATGGTCACCGGACGACCGGACTCTCTATCACACCGACTCGATCACCCGAACGATCTGGGCGTTCGACTACGACATCGACAACGGACAACTTTCCAACCGTCAAGTGTTCACCGTAGATCCCGACGACTGCGTACCCGACGGCATGGCCGTCGATGCCGAGGGATTCATCTGGTCTTGTAAATGGAACGGGTACCGGATCGTACGCTATGCCCCGGACGGAGGGGTCGACATGGTGCTCGAACTGCCCGTGGCGCGGCCCACCAGCATTGACTTCGTGGGACCCGACCGCTCGGTCATGGCAGTGACCTCTGCGCGTCCCGGGGACTTCAGCACCCATGGGCCACTCGACGGCCAAGTACTGCTGATTCCCACGAAAACGCACGCGCGGTTGCTGCACCCTGTCCGGCTGTGGTGAGGAGACCACCGCTCAACGAGAACAAATATAAGGAGAACACATATGTTCACGCTCAGTAGACGCGGCCTGCTGGCCGCAGCCACCATCGCAGTCCCGGTGTCAGCCCTGGCAGGCTGCTCCTCAGCAGCCAAAACACCGGGCGGCACCAGTTCCGACACATCGGCATCGAAGTACATGGTTGCCCCAAAGGAGGGAAAGCTGCGCGTGGGATTCTCGAACTCCTTCGCGGGTAATGCTTTCCGCACCCAGATGATCCTGGAGCTCCAGGAACAGGCGGCCAAGATGCCCGAGGACATCGAATCCCTTGACATCACCGATGCCAACAATTCGGTCGAGAAACAGCTCGCCGACATCAACGATCTGCTGACCAAAGGCATCGACATCCTGCTCATTGATGCCGCTTCTGCTACCGCACTGAACACCGCCGTCCAGCGCGCCCAGCAGCAGGGAGTCTTGGTGGTGTCCTTCGACAATGCCGTGGAATCCGAGTACGGCATCGTGGTCAACATCGATCAGAAGGAATTCGGCCGAGTGGGCGGCGAATGGCTGGCCACCCAACTCGAATCTGGATCAGAGATCCTGACCTTGGACGGAGCATCGGGTTCCCCGGTGAATGATGACCGTTTGGAAGGCGCCAAGGCAGAACTTGATAAGGCCGGTATCCAGACGGTGGCCAGTGCGGCAACGGACTGGGACCAGGCGATGGGACAGTCAGCCGCATCCGACTTGTTGGCTGCCCATCCCGATGTGAAAGGTATCTACTCCCAGGGGGGAGCCCCCACCTTGGGAGCGATCACCGTCATGGAACAACGCGCAATGGCGGTAGTTCCGATCTCGGGCGAGGGCTACAACGGTTTCCTCAAGAAGTGGAAGCAGCTCAAAGACTCGACCGGTTTCACATCCATCGCCCCGTGTAACCCACCATCCCTGTCAGCCGATGCCCTGGTGATCGCGGTCAAAGCCCTACGCGGCGAAGATCCAGGCCCAGCACCGGCGATCGAACTCCCGGTGATTACCCAGGAAACTCTGGAGCAGTACGTGCGACCGGACCTTCCGGATGCATTCTTCCTGCCGACCAAGCTGTCAGAGGAGACCATCAAGAAGAACTACGTCTGAGATGAGTCAAACCATGTCATCCACGTCATCCGCTCCACTCGTGGAACTTACCGGGGTGTCGAAGCACTTCGGTGGCGTCCAAGCGCTCAAGAATGTCGATCTGAGCGTCAGAAACGGAACGGTCATCGGTATCGCGGGCGAAAACGGTGCCGGGAAATCAACCTTGCTCAAAGTCCTGACCGGTGTGCACACCCCCTCCGCAGGAGAAGTCCGCTACCACGGAGTGACCCAGCGAGGGTTGTCCCCCGCAGTCGCGAAGAGCGCTGGAGTGGCCCACGTCGCCCAGGAACTGTCGGTATTCGAGCATCTCTCGGTTCTGGACAACATCATCTTGGGAAATGCGCCCCTGCGCCTCGGCATGATAGATCGTCGCCGGGCCGCGATGATGGCCGAGGAAGCGCTGGCCGTGGTCGGTGCGCAAGTACACGTGGATGACATGGTCCGCGATCTGGGTTTCGCAGATCGCCAACTGGTCGAAATCGCCAAAGCACTGGTCGGCGATCCTGAACTGCTCGTCTTGGACGAACCGACCTCGGGTCTGCGGGAAGGTGAGGTAGCCCATCTGATCGAACTGATGAACAGCTTCCGTGACCGGGGGAAGTCCGTGTTATTCATCACCCACCGCATGGAGGAATTCTTCGCTGCGACCGATCAGATGTTCATCATGCGTGACGGCCGCTCCGTGGCACTGCTGCGTACCGAAGAGACCAGTTCCGACGAGATCGTATCCCTGATGATCGGGGGACGCATGGCCTCGTTGTTCCCTGATCCGCCACCCCGGGATGAGCAGGCCCCACGTGGTCCGCTTCTCAAAGTAACCGACTATTCGGTGACTGGGACCAATATCCGCGGTATTTCCTTGCACGTCGACCACGGTGAGATCCTCGGCATCGCGGGTTTAGCGGGAAACGGCCAGACAGAACTTCTCCAAGGGCTCGGCGGGGTACGTGGATCGCATGGCCACTACACGGTCGACGGCATCAGTGGCCCCTTCCGCACAGTGCGCCGGGCAATGGACGCCGGTGTCGTCCTGGTCCCCGAGGACCGCAAAAGACATGGCCTGGTGCTGCCGATGCGGGTATCGGCCAACATGACTCTGCCCCATCTGAGAAAACTGTCCACGTGGGGATTCGTGCGTCGCTCCGAGGAGCACCAGCTCGTCGACTCGATGATGTCCACGATGCAGGTACGGCCTGACGATCCTTCCCTGCCTGCTGAAGCCCTGTCCGGTGGCAACCAGCAGAAGGTGGTCATCGGTGCAGCGCTGCTCACCGATCCCGCGGTTTGTCTGTTCAGCGACCCAACCCGGGGAATCGACGTCAGGACGAAATTCGAGATCTATTCCCTGATGCAGCGACTCGCCGCCCGGGGAAAAGCGGTGGTCCTGGTTTCCACCGACCTGGCAGAGATCACCAATCTCTGTAATCGGGTTCTGGTCATGTCCCATGGCCGTATCGTCGCAGAACTGTCCGGATCCGATGTCACCGAACATCGGATCACTCAAGCCTCCTTCCAGGCGGTGTCCCAATGAATCCCGTATTTGTCACCCTGCGCAGAGAACCAGCTGTTGGCGTTGCATCCGCGGCTCTTGTGCTGCTCTTCTCCATCTGGATCCTCACCACACCCAACCTGACGGTCCTGTCCTTCACCATCACCATGGCGCAGAAGGTACCTCTGACGCTGGTGGCCGCGGGGCAGGCCATCGCCATCATGAGCAAGGGCATCGACTTGTCGGTAGGTGCGGTGCTCACAATGTCCAATGTGGTCATCGCTGCAGGGACAGCGGTCACCGAGCACAGCACCATCTTGTGGATTGCAGCCGCTCTCGGGGTGGGTCTGCTTGCTGGTGCCGTCAACGGACTGTGTGTCGCGCTGCTCGAGTTGCCTCCCCTGATCGTGACCCTCGCCACGCAGTCAATCCTCTTCGGCGCCGCACTGTATATCCTTCCGCGGCCGGGTGGAGTCGTGGAGACCTGGATGGTGGACGCTCCTCTGCTGCTGATCGGTCCGGTTCCGCTGGTACTCATCGTGATGGTCCTGGTCCCCGCCATGTTGTGGTACCCGTTGCGTCGCGGACGCTTCGGGTTGGCGCTGTTGAGTTCCGGGGCCGATCCGGGAGCCGCGTTCGCCTCCGGGGTCCGGGTGAAGCCGACCATCGTCATGGCCTACATGCTCTCCTCCCTGTTCTCGGCCATTGCGGGCATCCTTGTCACGATGAACTCGGGTTCCGGGGACGCAACAATCGGCACCTCCTACACGATGAATGCCATTGCGGCCTGTGTTGTCGGTGGTGTGGCACTGCAGGGTGGACGGGGAACGGTGAGTGGGGCGATTGCTGGCGCCCTGCTGATCAGTTTCATCACGAACCTGCTGTTCAGCATGGGGGTTAATGCCTACTGGCAGTACGTCATCACCGGAATCATCCTGGTGCTGGCCATTTCGGTGCCGCTCATCGGGAAACTGATACGCCGCGGAGGTGAGAAGTCATGACCACGAACGCACCTGCACCAATCGTCACCCGGCAATCTCTCGCCGACCGGACAAGACAACTCATTCCGCTGATCACCCTCGTCCTGATGTACGTGGCGACGGTGGCCATCGCACCAGGCTACTTCGAACCCCAGCAGATCGGATCGCTTCTGCAGCTCAGCTCGATCCTCGGTGTGGCAGCCATCGGACAGACCCTAGTCATCCTGGTCGGCGGAATCGATTTATCCGTCGGAGCAGTCATGACCCTGTCCAATCTCATCGCAGCGACCATCATGGCAGGGAGGGATTCATCACTGGCAGCCGCTGTCGTGACAGTGCTTCTCATCGGGGCAGTGATCGGTCTGGTCAACGGATTGATCATACGTTGTCTGGGAGTGCCCGATCTGGTCGCCACTTTGGCAACCATGACCGCGACGATGGGCATTGGACTGCTCTACACCAAGGGATCACCCAAGGGCAGTTCTGCACCTGCACTGGTTTCACTGGTCACGACGCGATTTGCCGGCGTGTTCACCGGGTCAGTCATCGTCTGGCTCTTCCTGGCCATCATCACCATTGTTCTTCTCAAACGCACACGGTATGGACGCTTCATCTACGCCGTCGGGCTAAATCGTGAGGCCAGTCGCTATTCAGCTGTACCGGTCAACGCGACGATCATGAGCCTCTACCTGACCTCTGGTGTGACGGCAGCCCTGGGTGGATTGCTGCTCACCGGTTACACCGGCTCCTCCTACCTGGGATCAGGGGATTCTTACCAGATGCAGACAATCGCTGCGGTGATCCTCGGAGGCACTTCGATGTTCGGGGGTCGCGGAGGCTACGGAGGAACGATGATCGGTTGCGTGATCACGGTCCTGCTCGTAAGCGTGCTGCGTGTGGTCGGCATTCTCGATGCCGGGCAGAGCATCGCCTACGGCGCGATCATCCTGCTGATGCTGATCCTCTTCACCAAATCCTCCAAAGGAAAACAGCCCTGAATGATTCGTCACTGAATCCCACCCCGGCAAGCATTCTATGAACCGTCTCACACGGCCATGGGCGCAGGCCGCGACCCGAAGATCGCGGTCCCGACCCGGATGCAGGTGGAGCCATGAGCGATCGCCAGTTCGAAGTCGTTGGACATTCCCATAGATAGCTCATCCCAACTCGAGGAAGCCACGGCCTCGGCACGCAACCTGTTTCTCAGTTCGGCCAACTGGTCGAAGCAAGCACCCACTACCTCCTCATCAGTTGAGGGCATAGCGATGGTCATCAGACCGATGGGATTGAGACTATCGAAATCTTTTAGCTGCCCACAGAACTCCATCACCTGTTCGGGCGCAAGACCGAACTTCGAATCTTCCCCCGATGTGTTCACCTCCACCAGAACGTCCAGTGACCGCCCCAGCGTCTGGAGTTTGCGGTCGAGGGCTGCAGCCACCCGCAGCGAATCGAGGGCTTGGAACTCCACCGCCAACTCGGCCGCCTTCGCGGCCTTGTTGGTCTGCAGGTGGCCGATCAGGGCAAACTCAGCCTCGGGTAGATAAGCCTGTTTCGCGACGATCTCCTGGACACGATTCTCTCCAAAACGCCTGAACCCGCATTCCATCGCCTCGGCTAGGGCCGAACCCGGCTTGGTCTTGGAGACCGGCAGCAGCCGCACCTGGTCACGAGGTCTACCTGCCCGCCGACACGCAGCCACAATCCGTTCCTCAAGCGCGGACACCCGGTCCTGTATCGCCTGTTCGATCATCACGGCCACCTCGCCGCCAGGGAAACGACGCCCAACCCTGCGACGAGGGTGAACAACAGGGCGTAGAAGGCATAGCGGTCAGTCACCTCTACCTCTTGTTCCTGGTATCCAATGTCCCTTGCCAGGGATTCGTAGATGGAGCGCAGATCACCCACTGACTCGGCGGCATATTTCGTCCCACCGGAGATCCGTGCCACGTCAGCCAATTCCTTGTGATTGACCGGCACATTGACCTTGTGCCCGTCCTCGTAGACATAGCCGTACTCGGTTCCGTAGGCGATCGTGTAGATTGGAACGCCACGGTCTTTGGCAGTCTGGGCTGCCTCGGCCGAGTCGCGTCCGATATTGGTATATCCGTCGGACAGCAGCACGATGGCACCCGGTGCAGGATCGTCTGGATGATCCGGATCTTGGGGAGCCAGGGTCAGCGCATCAAGGGATGTATGAATGCCCTCACCGATCGCGGTGGCGGGGATCAGTTCAATGGATTCGATGGCTTTCTTCACCGCGCCCCGATCAAGGGTAGGCGGGGACACGATGGAGGCTGTGCCACCGAAAGTAACCAAGGCGATGTTGAAGGTGGAAGGCAGTAGATCGACAAACTCGGTCGCTGCCGCCTGGGCTGCAGACAACCGGTTTGGCTCGACATCCTCGGCTCTCATCGACTTAGAAATGTCAATGGTCAGCACGATGGTGGCCCGTTCCCGCGGAACCTGCACCACCCCGGTCGGTTGAGCCCAGGCGATCACCAGCGCCACGACGGCCGCAAAGGACGCGATTACCGACAGGTGACGCTTCAGCGCAGAATCGCGCGGCAACACCAGATCCAGCCGAGTACGACCGCCCGTGCGACGCGTTCCCTGCCGACGACTCGACAGTATCAGGTAACCGATCGCCAGCAGCACGACGATGACCAAGGCCCACAACCGACCCGGGTGCATGAACTGGATCATGGGGATCATGGCCACCTCGCTGCCATTGAAACGGCTCCCATCGAAGCCACCAAGGCGAAGGCCAGGGCGTACAAGGCCCAGCGCGCGGTGACCTCCTTCTTCACATCCTCGTAGCCGACCTCGGAGCGAAGGTTGTCGTAGACATTATCGAGTTGGCTGGCGCTCGCGGCGTCAGCGGCTTGCCCTCCGGTGATGGAAGCTATCTCACCGAGTCCTGCGGCATCGGGAGCCACATTCTCCCGGTGACCGTCCACATCGACGTAGCCATTCTGGGTACCGAAGGCGATGGTGTGGATCGCCACATTCTGTGCCTTGGCATCCATCGCCGCCGTCTGCGGCGACACCGATCCTCCGGTGTTCTGTCCATCCGATAGCAGGACCATCATCGCGGGGGCCGGACCTTTCTCATCATCTCCCGGCGCCATCGCGACGGCACCGAGACCCGCTCGAATTGCATCGCCGATGGCTGTTCCTTCCTGCATCTCCATGGTATCGATGACTCGTTCGACCGTCAGACGGTCGGTGGTGGGCGGAACCAGAACCGAGGAAGAACCCGACAGCCCAACAACAGCGACGTTGTACTCGGTCGGCAGATGCGCGATGAACTGTTTGGCTGCTTCCTTCGAGGCAGCCATCCGGTTCGGGGCGACGTCGGTGGCCTGCATTGACAACGAGCGATCAAGCACCACGATGACCGTCGCCCGTTCGCGTTTCACCTTCTCGGTGCCCGCGGGACGAGCCCAAGCTCCAACGATGGCGGTGATCGAGCACAGGGCCATGGCAACCGCGACGTGTCTGCGCCACTGGGACTGACGTGGCAGGACAGCACCCACAATCCCGGTCTGGGTGTAGCGGATGCCCCGGTTACGCTTGAGTCTCAGCAAGATCGCGTAGAACAGCACCAGCACGGGGATACACACGACAGCCCACAATCTGTTGGGGTTGAAGAATTCCCACCAGCCCACCGGAGTTGCGATGTCGTTCACTTGCTCACCCCCTGGGGAGGAGTGTGGAGCACAGATGCGGTACGCCGGTAGGTGAGCACGAAGCGGGCGATGTCGGCTACCCAGTCCCTGTCGGTGCTCAGCCGGATGTGACCGACCCCACATCTGCGCAGCACAGTCGCCACGCGTTCCCGCTGGGCCTTAGAAGCCTTGTCAATCATCGCGCGCGCTCTTGGGTCCGAGGTATTGACATATCTCGCGAAATCGGTTTCAGGGTCTTTGATGAGGATCTCCCCCACATCGGGGAACTCTGTCTCACCAGCATCGACGACCTCGACACAGAGCACTTGGTTGCGCACGGCCAAGCGTCGCAGGGGCCGCTCCCAGGCGGGAGCAATGTCCGGGTCAAGTTCCTGCTCGCCTGGGGTGATGAAATCAGAGACCACGATACGCATGCCTCTGCGCCGCTGCGAACGGATCATCGTCTCGATCCCATCGGCCAACTCCAAGGAACCGGTAGTGGTGTCGGGCTCGATCGGATCAGTGAGCAACCGCTTGAGCAACCCATACAAAGCTTGTCTGCCTGATCGAGCAGGGAACCTGGTCACCTGATCGGAGTGCAACACCATGCCCCCAAAACGGTCGCCGACGGTCTGGGAGACATATCCGAGGGCAGCAATCGCAGCGATGCCCAGGTCTCTCTTGGTGACTCCGGCGGTTCCCCAGTTCATTGAGGGGGTCGCATCTAGCAGGGCCCAGATCTCCAGTTCTCGGTCGGCCACGGTGTCGCGAACGTGCGGGGTGGATGTGCGTGCCGTGACGGCCCAGTCCATGCGACGCACATCGTCCTCACCCGGAACGTATTCACGAGCATCATTCAAATCTGATCCCGGACCAGGCAGCAGCCCGAGATGATCGCCTTGGAGGAAACCTTCCAGGCGACGAACCACGGTCAGTTCCAGCCGTCTCAGGGCTGCTTCCGGGGCCAGCGCCTTGAGTTCGATCGTGGGTCCGCTGGGCGGACGGAGGATTGACTCGGCGGCGCCGACGTCATGACGGCCACTCGCCAAAGTGGTGCCAGACGGGGGCAACGCAAAATCAGGTCGTGCCATGGGTCAGCTCCGGAATTGCCCCTGCCCGGGCTGAGCGCCTGGGGGCATCGGTGTCCGGGGCGGAGCCGGGAGCGGTTGGTTAACCGGAACAGGGGCAGCCTGCGGCCGAGGGACACGAGCCTGCTGCTGGGGGCCCTTCTGCGGAGCACCACCCTGCGTCTTGTTCCACACCGGCGTTGGAGCGGGCACCTTGGCCAGAATCCGGTCAACCACTTGCAGCGGGGAGATGTTGTCGGCGATCGCATCGAAGGACAGCACTAGACGGTGCGCCATAACGTCCCGAGCGATGGCTTGCACGTCGGAGGGAAGAACGTAATCACGACCGTTGATCAAAGCGACGGCCCGGGAGGCCGCGGTAAGACCGAGGGTGGCACGCGAGGAGTTGCCGATCTGGATGATCTTGGCCAAATCGGGCAAGTCGAACTCCAGCGGGTTCCTGGTGGCCAGCACGAGGCGAACGATGTACTCGGCCACCAAGTTATGCACGAAAATATTCGAAGTCATGTCCTGCAACTGCACGGTCAGTTCCGGATTGAGGACGGCACTCGGGGTCGGCGGGGTAACCGACATGCGGCGCAGGATCTCGAACTCCTCATTGCCCTGGGGGTAGGGCACATCCACCTTGAGCAAGAAACGGTCACGCTGAGCCTCGGGCAACGGGTAGACGCCCTCCGATTCCACCGGGTTCTGGGTCGCGATGACGATGAAAGGCTTGGCCATGGGGTAGGTCTGCCCCGCGATGGAGACCTGCTTTTCCGCCATGAGCTCGAGCATTGCGGACTGCACCTTCGCAGGAGCGCGGTTGATCTCGTCAGCAAGCACGAAATTGGTGAACACCGGCCCCAGTTCGATATCGAAGGTCTCCTTGGAGGCCTGGTAAACGCGGGTGCCGACGATGTCGGAGGGCACCAGGTCAGGGGTGAACTGCACTCGTGCGAAAGATCCGCCGACCACCGTGGAGAAAGTTCGTACGGCCAAGGTCTTCGCGGTTCCGGGCACGCCTTCCAGAAGAATGTGCCCCTTGGCGAGGAGGCCCACCATGAGCTGCTCCACCATGTGCTGCTGACCGACGATGACCCTCTGCACTTGGGAAATTGCCTCTCCGACGATTTCCGCTGCCTTCTTGATCGACAGGGACTGTCCTTCTGGGCTGCTGCTCACTCATCGCTCCTGGGCATCGGGCTCCAACCCGGATGGTCGGAGCCTTGGGGCCGACGGTTTCCCGCCGACGCAGTTCACTGCGCATGCCACGATACCCTGCCACCAAGACACCTCGGAGTCTTCAAGGCGCAGAGTTGCAGTGCGGCCGCTTCGGTTGGGCACTGTGATGTGGTGAGATTAAGACGATGACAGATTCAGCCCACGGAACGGGGCCACGACCGGGCCACGTGGAACCGTACCCATTGCAGGTCGAAGATCCTCCCCGTATCGGGGATTTCTGGCTGGATGCCCGGCTGGTAGAGCACGACTCAGGCGTCGTTTTCGTCGCCCATGCCCAAGACAAGCCTTCGGTTATGTTGCTGGTGCTCTCACAAGGGGCAGCGGCCGATGCCGCGGCCCGGGACCGGCTGGCCGGCGAAGTGAACAAGCTCCACGCCGATATCGTGATCGCCCGCGGCGGTCATGGCCAGGATGGCGGCAGGCTGGCTGCCAAGTATCGTTCGGAGGCCGACGACCCGGTCCATGAGAGCATGGCTCCGGTCGCGCCATGGGTGGCCTTGGCATACGACGGCAGCTCGGATGCCCATGCCGAGGCTGAACGCCTGCTGCGCTCGGTCGACCTGTCCTCCACCCCGTCCTTGGGAACCAGCGCAGGTCCCGATTTCGACATTGCCTGGCATGAGGAATCTAGGCTGGGCACTTGGCGGATCTGGCCGCTGCCCGGACCAGGACGCCATGACCGGGCAGGCGCGATGCCGCTGATCGCATCGTGGCTGCTGACCATCATCCTGGGCACCCTCGCCCTGCTCATCGCGGTGTTGCTGTTCCAGAACTCACCCCAGCAGACCACTCAGCCACCGGTAGACCCAAGTTCTGCATTGTCTGATCAATCACAGTCGTCCGATCAGTCTCAGTCCTCTGATCAATCGCAATCGCCAAGCCAATCCGACTCTCAGTCCGCCGATCCCTCAGAATCCTCCTCTGATCAGTCGGCCTCACCAACCCCGACCGATGGGGAACCGCAGGATCACTCGGATAATCCCTCGATGGGGGTTTCCGGGTCCAACAGCGCCACTAACACCCAACCACCCACCTCACAGAATACGAAACTGTGATCATGGTCGGGTTCGATGTGATCGCCACGGACCTCGACGGCACTTTCTTATCCTCGGATCGCCGGATTCCGGAACTCAATGCCCAAGCTCTGCAGCAGGCCCACGCCGCAGGGATCAAGGTGATCTACGCCACGGGCCGCCCGAGACGCTGGCTGCCGGTGATTACCGGGCTCACCGATGTACCGAGCTGGGCAGTAACGGCCAATGGAGCGGTGACCATTGATATGAGCGACGGATCAGTGGTGTTCAGCCACACGGCGGATCCCACGACGCTACGCTCGGTATGCCAGCAGGTCCGTGAGGCCTGCCCAGAAGCTCGTTTCGTCGTGGAGTACTTGGATGGCTGGAGTGCCGAGCCTCAAATCAGCGTTGGCGAGAGCTGGACTCCCCCGGATAATACCGCCGATATCGATATCCTGCTGACGCGTGAGGGGATCGTAAAACTGCTCGTACAGGATCCCTCCCACCCCACTAAACAGTTATTCGGTCTACTGTCGCCGATCATTGGCGATCGGTTGGAGGTGACTTACTCCCACGACGGCCCCACCGGATTGCTGGAAATGACTGCTCCGGGCGTGTCGAAGGCCGGAGCATTGCTTGATCTGCTCGGCGAGTTGGGCACCGCACCCGAACGAATGGTCGCTTTCGGGGACATGCCCAATGACTTGGCTATGCTTCGACTAGCAGGTCGGGGATTCGCGATGGCGGGCGCAGATCCGGTACTTGTCGAGGCAGGCATTCCGGTGATCGGGTCCAATGACGATGCAGCAGTCGGTGCGAAGATTCTCGAGTTGCTTGCAGAATGATCGCACCACTCCACCGCTAGAGTGGTGCGTTGCATGGGGCGTTAGCTCAGCCGGTCAGAGCAGGGGACTCATAATCCCTGGGTCGCGGGTTCGAGCCCCGCACGCCCTACGCACAGCAGCCGTGGCGGAACTTTCCGTCACGGCTGCTGTGGTTCCCACGCGTCGACTCACTAAGCGCTGATAGTCTGCCGGACAGGTCAGCCGTGAGGAAGGTCGGTGTCCATCATGAGCAGAAACCAGAAACTATTGGTCATCGCCGGTAGCATCGTGGCGGTTCTGGCCGTCGTCGGCGTGGCGTTATCCGTGATTCTCCCCTTTCTTAAGCAGTTGCGCACTGCCGATCCCGGGACGGCGGGCCCCGAGTCCTACGTCGTCGAGCAGGTCCCGGGCATCACACCGGTCAGCTCCGAACTCTCCTCCCCCACCATGTCCGCCCCCATTGAGGGCCGGGTCTTGTCATTGGCCCACGATGGTCTTCACGGCCTGTTCCTGGTGACCTCCTCACATTCCGAGCAACCCACTGAAGTTCGCTGGGTCGACGTGACCGCACCCGGGCAGCACACCGTGGTCGCCGACAGCAAGCAGTACCCGAACCTCACCTGCGACGTCTTCTCGGGGCTGTCCGAGAACGGCATGACCGAGGACCCCAGCCATGCCGTGTGCTTCACCATGGGCGCTGACGGCCGGGTGACGATACTCGCCTTCAACCGCGACGACCCGGCCAAGGTCACCTCGATTCCGCTTGATGTCCAGAACAAGGAAGGATTCAACACCATCGATGTCCTAGGAGTGGATTCGCAAGGTACCACGGTCATGAAGCTGGCGAATCTGCCGCTCGCCGGCGGTGACCGTACAGTTCTCCTCGCTGCTGACACGAAAACAGGAACTCTTTCCTGGACTACCGCCGTCGAGCCCTACAGCGCCACCGAGTGCTTCGTTCGTCAGACCACCTTGGTCTGTTCCGAAACCCCGGATGACCAGCAGAATGGTCAGAATCGGATCATCTTCATCGACACCACAAACGGCACGACGAAAAACACCATCACCTCCGCTTCTGCCGACCAACTGCTGTGGATCGACGTCATTGCCTGCGACGGGATCGTGATACGTGCTGACGGGGCAATCAACTCTACCGACTCCAAGGATTCCAGCTACGAGGGCGGGCCGTTCCTCTACAACTTGGACGGGGAGAGGACCTCCGACCAGGAGATCAACACCCGGGTCAGCGTCACCGGCGGGTGTGTTCGCTCCGATGCCCTTTCCTCTGCGATTGCCAACGACACTTTGGCGCCCAATGGTGATTTCATCATGACCTTGGAAGGTGGCGAAACCGTGATGAAGCCCTCCGGCACTAAGCGCGAGAGCGGCAGTGTTCCGCAATGCGCATCCGATACCTCAGGCGATGTCTTAGTCTGCGAAAAAAATTTTGGGGCAAGTTTCGACATGATGAGCCGAGACAGCGGACAGTACCTCGATGCGATTGAATCCTCGCTCGCCGAGCGTGGGAACTCTTACAGCATTAGCCAAGTCATGATCTCGGCCGGGCGCTTGGCCGTCATCTACTCCTCGGCCAGCAGCACAGATCTGGTGACGACGGTGGCTGTTCCAGCCTGAGCAACCCGCCTGATTGTCCGGGTCGACCATGCAGGCTGACCCGGTCCACCGTGAACACACCGCGACGCGGCCCGGAACCGTGCCGGACACGGCTTCAATCACAGTTCTTGGGAAAGCACCGAAGGCATCGTGGACTTCGATGAAGGTGTCAGGCCCGGCCCTGACGGGCCGGGCCTGACGGTGGTGGTGTGAGGGATGTGGCTCCCCGACCTGGACTCGAACCAGGAACCCTCTGATTAACAGTCAGATGCTCTGCCAATTGAGCTATCAGGGACCGCCCCGCGCTTACCGGTGCACGAAGAGATGCTAGCAGTCCCTCGGCGCACCATGCAACTTTCCAAGTTGGCAGGACATCGGACCCGAATGCCACCACCCTGCCACCGTCACCATCACCGACCAGCCCACCTCTGTCATCTGGTCTTGTCAGCAGCGGGAGTGATGATTCTCGGCTAGGTAACGTACCACGAACGCTTGAATCGAGTCTTGGCGGCGTCAGACCTGCGGTTTAGAGTGGCCGGAGCTGTACTTGGTTTTTGAGGCATGTGTTCTGAGACCATGATGTTTAGGAGAGAGGTTTGTACTGTCTATTGAATTTGGTTGGGGGCGTTGTTGATCGGTCGTTATCGGGAAAGTGGCCGCAAAGGTCGTTGATGATCTGGGGATCAGTAGTCATGTCTCCGATGGTGGATGAGTCAAGATGATGTTGATGCTGATCACGTCAGGGCTTGACCAGCGCGGAAAAATCTAGAGTTGGTCAAGGTGCGTTGCCATAACTGGGTGCAGGAGACCGAGGTAGAGATCCTCAAGCACCCCAGCCCTGGCTTCACCAGTCTGACTAGTAGTGCCCATCTTTGCGACATCTACCGGCATACTCGCTAGCATACGAATGGAGATGCCTGATAGAAGAGTGGCGGGGTGTGAAGCATTTTTGAACAGGCCATCACAAAGACTCTCGCCTGTTTATTACTCGCGATTATCGTGCATTGACCCGGAAAATCGCGTGTCGCCGGGGCGAGGCCTCCCAAGTGTGCGTGAGCAACCGACTCCGCCGATGTTCGATCGTAGATCAGCCCGGTCTCACGGCTGGTGCACTGACAGCACCCTGAGCGACACGGAATCCCAGATCATCAAACGAGGCGGTCGGGTTAGTCTTGCGTCGGACGCCTGATCGGCAGCTCCACTGGGGATCGCTCCATCCCCCACCGCGAATGATACGGTACGAGCCGTAGCTCTCCGGGTCGTACAGGTCCCAGCACCATTCCCACACGCCACCGAGTAGGTCAAACAAACCCCACGCATTTGGCTCTTTCGAGCGCACCGGATGAACTGTCCCGCCAGAGTTCTCGACGTACCAGGCGATATCGTCTAGACGTCCGTACCGGGCACCCGATGTCCCCGCGCGGCAGGCCACCTGCCACTCGGCATCTGTGGGTAGGCGGTAGCCGTCTGCGCCGTGGTCCCACGCCACAATCCAGTCATCGAGTTCAGGCTCGCTGTGGGGTCGCCACCGGGTCGGCGCCGGCTGAGGAACATCGCGCTGCGAGATCTGGTACACCGGCTCCAGGCCTTCTCGCTCTGAGAGCGCGTTGCAGAACCTGATTGCGTCTCGCCAGCTCAAGTCGGTCTTTGGAAAGTTGGACATCTCGGGATCGCCCGCAACACCATGCACGTCGTCCCACAGTCCACGCGTCACCACTGTCTCCGCCAACGCAAACGGCTCGACACGTACGGTCCACGAACTGCCCGTGGGGCAATCCACCATGACTTCCTCGACGGTGCCGATCAGGGGTACGGCGACCATGCGGATCCTCATGGTGTCATTCTTGGCCACGATGGCTGCGGGGCGGAGGAATCTCACCGCTTGGCCTCAGAGTTCCCATGAACACTTTTTTGCCGCACCGAGGGGGTTCTGTCATTCAGTTTGGCGGTTGTCACGAGAACGCCCTTGAATCAATGCCGCTGTAAACAAGGATGTGGGTGACCAGTCGGATCGGATGACGCAGGCGACGCGTGACGCCCATATCCAAGACAGTACGGTGCACGCCACCGAGCTGGATAAAAACGAAGCGAATCCGCGCCCTTTGGACGGCGGCACATCACTGACGGCCTGCCAGAAGCCTGATGCCCGCACCGAACTGCAACAGATTCTGGACCATACCAGAACCATAGTTTACACCAGTGAAGTCAGCTCCGGAAAAACGGCGACTCGATCCCTTTAAAAGTGTTGTCCATGAGAAACCGAGCACATCAGAAATCGATGATGGCAAGTTTTATTTCAATCTATAGGGAGAAGAAATCCGATCCCGCAGCGAGGGATATAAGGGTAGCTTGGTAAAAGTTGATCAGATGTCAGTTGATGAGGATCTAGGTAGATTAGAATAACTCAAAACCAAGGAAACCTGCCACTGGTCAGATGTGTCTGCTATCACCAACCTGGTCGGAAAATCCGTCTTGTGATACAACTGCGAGAACAACACCGCGATGGAACCTAGCCACCGATTCTCATGGATGCGATAAGCCGACAACAACCTGGGGCCTACTTTTGATCTGAACGACCACTAAGGCCCCGAGATCATCAGCAACACCCTTTAACCAGGCCATAACCAGAAGCCTGAAACCGGACACTTCCACATCTACCACTAAAAACCACCTTTTCCGGGAAACAGTAGCCACGACAACTTCGACTTCTACCGAAACATCACCGCCTACAAAGGAATCATCCCCCACACCACCACACAACAACATCTCGGCCCAACTTTTTCAAAAAACAACTGGCCGAAGAAATCCTGGACTGTATCCGCACTATTTGGCATGGATTCCGGTATTTCCCGGCCTGTCACGCACACCTCGGCTACTCGAACTCGGCCCGCATCCGTGCGACGAGCTCAAGCACTTGGGACTGAACTGCGGAATCTGACAGGTTGCAGCGCCCCAAGGCCTCGGTTTGCCACGAAACGGCGCCGTCACCGGTCGGGCTGCGGCGGCCACTGATCATCACAGATCCGAGCCCGCCGGTCAGTTCCATCCTCCGGGAGACGATGATCGAGGAACGGATCAATTCCTGGAAAGCCCGGGGAACAATGGCGACATCATCGATGATGGCTGTCCTCTTCGTACCGTCGGTCAGTTCCCAGGAGAGTTCACCCGCATCGGAAAATCCTCCCCGCTGGATGTCCTGCCAGGCGACCATCTCCCAGCCTCGTGGGCGACGAATCACCATGCGGTCCGGGAGCAGGATCACCACGTCGTCGGCTCCACGGGCAACGGCGAGAATCTGTGGGTGTCGCAGCTGCGTGACGCGGGACAACTCCGAAGTTTCCTCGCGGGTCAGCCTGCGCGCTGGTGGTCGTGCCATTGCCCCATCCTCTCACTCGGGCTGGACGGATACAGAATCACACGTCTGGCCATCGAGAGCGCACGTAGTTCCTCCCGTCTAACCGTGGACACGGAGGCGCCCAGCCGTTCGGCAAGAGTCCGTCGGCTTACCGGCGGCTGCCCCAATCCGAACCGGGCCGACAAAATCATCTGTTCGTATTCACCCAGCCGGTCGAACCAGGCCATGTCCGATCCAGGCAGGCATTCCGTGAGCTCTGCCGAATCGGGGAGATCCTCATCAAGTACACTGACCGGGGTCATCCCGATCTCCAAGGTGGCCCGCACAACCGAACGCTTCACTCCCAGATGATCGGCAATTTCCTCGGGGCGTGGTTGGCGGGCAAGCCGCTGAGCAAGTTCCTCCCCAGCCCGCTGGTATCTGAGCACCGAGCGCACCCGGTGCCTGGTGAACTCAATCGTCCCGCATCTGGTCTGTGCATGCTGCGCGATTCGCCCATCCACCAACGGATGGGCAAATGTCGAGAAACGGTGCCCGAGGCTGTGGTCGAATCTGGCAATAGCTTCCCCCAATCCGACGCAGCCCTCCTGGAAAAGTTCCTGGAAGGAAACCGACAGACGTTTCGCCCAGTAACCGGCTCGTTGCCGGACCAGAGCAAGGTTGGCCAGATAAAGTCTACGTCGCGCGGCTTCTCCGCGCTCTGCGAGGAACTGGAGCTCTCCGTTGCTGGCTTCACAAGGGTTCTCACCGTTCGCGAGAGCATGGGCCGCGAGAAGGCCGGCTTCGATATCGACGGCCAGAGCGATCTCCTCGTCATGGGTCAGCAGTTCTGGTTCATAATCGGTGGACATGACCTCAGCGTGCTGTGTTCCCGGCATGAATGGCGGCTGTCAACAGGCAAGAAAACGGACAACACTAATTTCGCCGATTTATCCACAGCCAGCCGATGCTTCAACAACCACATCCAGCGTTCAGGTCCGGCGGCTGGGCCACAGACCTACAGGGGTCACTGGGCCCCGCGACTCAGTGCCTCCAAGTCCCGGCGCCGGGTCTCCAGAGCAATCAGCTGGCTGAAAGCCCGCTTATGCTCGACGGGATGTTCCACCGGGTTGATCCGTTGCAGCCTGGAACGCAGGTCGGTGAGTTCCCGCATCGTCGACAGCAGTTGCAGCCGTGCGGTGTGAGCGGAAGCATAGGCCTCGTCAGGTTCGAGGAGGACCGGTTCCACCAGCAGCGCCACCTCAAGTTGCTGAACCACGGGATCGGAATTGGCACCGTGCACACGCTCGGCCCACTGGCTCGTCGAATAGGGAGTGTCGCGAATCGCCTGATATACCGCCCGGTAGGTGGGGTGGGTGAAGTCATCGGCTATCACTCCGTTCCATTCGGTGTCGAACAGGGTGGGAAACTGCAGCATCAACTTGAGGGTCGCCCGTTCGACTGCCAAATTCCGGTCCCGGGGGTCCGGCCAGTCCATGCCGAGGCCTTCCAGCACCGAACCTTCCCTGGTGGTATTGCGATGACGAGGCCGGACGGTATCGAGGGGTGTTTCACGACGGTTGGTTCGTGATACCACCTGGCGGACCTCCTCAATGTCCATCCCAACGAGTTGAGCCAGATCACGCAGGTAACCACGGACCAAGGATGCATCGCGCACGCTGGACAGCAGCGGTGCCGCAGCCCGGACCGCCTGCAACCGGCCATCGACCCGATCAAGATCGAACTGGGCGACGGTGCGTCCCATGACGAAGCGATACAACGGAATACGCCGTCCGACCAGTTCCCGGACCGCCGGTTCCCCGGACCGCAGCCGCAAATCACAGGGATCGAGACCACCGGGCTCCACGGCAACGTAAGTCTGAGCGACGAAGTTCTGGTCGAGTTTGAAAACCTTTTCCGCTGCTGCTTGGCCTGCGGCGTCTCCGTCAAAGGTGAATACCACTTCCCCGTTGAAGACGTCATTGTTGCCCATCAGTCGCTGCACGATCCGCGCATGATCGGCACCGAAGGCAGTTCCGCAGGATGCGACGGCGGTGTCTATACCGGACACGTGGCAGGCCATCACATCGGTGTAGCCCTCGACGACCACCACTTGAGATTTCTTGCCAATCGCCTGCCGAGCCAAATCCAATCCGTAGAGGACATGGGACTTCTTGTAAACCGGAGTTTCCGGGGTATTGAGGTATTTCGCCGGCATCCGGTCGTCGTCGAACACCCGACGCGCCCCGAAGCCCAGGACCGAACGTCCGGAATCGCGGATCGGCCACAGCACACGTCCCTGGAAGTAGTCCCATCCGGCCTCACGGATGAGCCCCGCGGCCACCAGTTCCTCATGGGTGAAGCCTCTTGCAGTGAGGTGACGTGCCAATACCTTGCCGTCCTTGGGAGCGTATCCCATCCCGAAATGCTCGGCGGTGGCTCTGTCGAATCCCCGGCCATCGACGAATTGACGGAAGATGACTGCCTCTGGGGAAGTGATCTGTTCCTGGTAGAACTCCGCAGCAGCCTGGTTTGCGGCCATGATGCGCTGGCGCAACCCGGGGGCCGTGGTCGGTTGACCGTCGTCGGAGATCCGCAACTGGACCCCGTACCGGTCGGCCAGAATCTGCACCGCCTCGGTGAAGGTGAGATTCTCGATCTTCTCGAGGAAAGTGATGACGTCCCCACCCTCCCCGCACCCAAAGCAATAGAACAGCCCACGAGAAGGGGTGACCTGAAAGGAAGGAGTCTTCTCATCATGAAAGGGGCACAGTCCCTTCAGCGATCCCCCACCGGCATTGCGCAACTGCACGTGGGCACCGACGATGTCGTCGATACGGGCCCGCTCGCGGACCAGGGCGATGTCCTCGTCGTTGATGCGTGCAACCATGCCGACATCCTATTGCTCCGACGGCTGTGGTCCTGCACAACGCTGCCTGCAGGCCATGGGATGATCTGATGGGAGGCATCATGACCGTTGATCCCAGCTGGAATTTGCTGGTCGCAACCATCACATTGATGTGCATTGGCGTCGCGGTGGCAATGATCAACCGGTTCAGCATCCACCGCTCAATGGTTGTCGCCGTCGCGCGGGCTGCCCTCCAGTTGCTCCTGGTGTCCTCGGTGGTAGTCGCCGCGATCGGTCAGGTGTGGACCTCCTTGTTGTTCATCGCCGTCATGTTCACCATCGCCGTGTGGACGACCACCGGGCGGGTCGGGACACGCTCCACGTGGTGGTGGTCTGCGCTGAGCCTCGCGGCAGGTGTATTGCCCACGTTGCTGGTCGTTTTCGCCTCCCGCACGGCGCCTTTCAATGGCATGGCGATGATCCCGATCGGCTCGATCATCATCGGTAACACCATGGCAGCCCACACCCTCGCCGGATGCAGATTTTTTCCCGAGTTGCGTTTCCAGGCCGGGGTCTATGAAGCAGGGCTTGCCCTGGGCATGAACCGGGTGATGGCCACCCGCATGGTGCTGGGACCAATCGTCTCCGAACCGCTGGTTCCCTCCCTGGATTCCACGCGGACCGTCGGTCTGGTCACCCTCCCCGGCGCCTACGTCGGGGTGCTTATGGGAGGTGGTACAGCCTTGCAGGCAGGAGCTGCCCAGTTGTTGGTCCTAGTGGGCATCGTGGTCTCTCAGACGGTGACGGTGGCCGTAATGACCCGTCTGATCACTTCGGGACGACTGCTACCCGACGATTTGATCACGATGCTGCACCCCTGATGTTGTAACGGTGGCCGATTCCCGGTGGGAAGGTCTCGGGATCCCAACCAAGCAGCCGTTCCCCTTGAGTCAAGGCGAATCTGTCAGTCATGCCCGCCACATAGGTGACTGCCGCGACGGTGAGATCATCACCCACGTGTGGTGTAGGCATGCTCTCGGGATGATCGACGTAGTAATGAACCAGTTGTTGAAGCAGCCGGATCATGACATGGGATTGCTCGAGGGATTCTGGACGGGTGTAGATGTGCTCATAGTTGAACCGGCGCAGCTGAGACAGGGCGTGGGCGGTGCGGGAATCCATGCCGACCATTCCGTGCTCGACGACGGTTGCGGATACCGCACGAATGAGCACGCCAAGTTGGGTACGTCGTTCGGCCCCGAGCACCTCCACCACATCGGTCGGCAGATCGCCGACACCAACGATGCCGGCGTGGATGGCGTCCTCAAGATCGTGGGCGCAATAAGCGATTCGATCAGCCCAGCTGACGATTTCTCCCTCAATGGTCACCGGAGCTGGCGATGACCAAGAGTGGTTGCGTATGCCATCCAAGGTTTCGGCACACAGATTGAGATCGTGCAAGGCGATGTCGGCGCCCCATGGACCATGGTCGAAACCATCGGGAAGAAAGGCATCGAAGGCCTCCTCAGCTGCATGCCCACCCGGGCCATGACCGCAGTCGTGGCCAAGGGCCATGGCATCACACAAGGTGACGTTGGCACCGACCGCCCGTGCGATGGAGGTGGCGACCTGGGCCACCTCAATAGCATGGGTGAGCCTGGTGCGCTGATGGTCGGTGGGATGGACGACAACCTGGGTCTTGCCGGCCAGGCGTCGGAAGGCTGCCGAGTGCACGATGCGGTCACGGTCGCGTTCAAAGCAAGTGCGTTCGGGATCCGGCTCTTCCTCAACAGCCCGATGGCCCGCACCATGAGCCAAAGTGGCGCCGGGACGCAAGGTGGCGGCCTCCCGTTCCTCACGCGCTGTCCGGTCGACGAGAGGATCAGCGCTCATGGTGACCCGGGTATCACGATGGGCGGTGATGAATTGATCGCCACCGTGGCCGGTCATCGTCCGCGCCCAAGACTGTGCCCGGGGGTTCACCGGCAATGGTTGGGAGCTCATGATGCGATTCTTCCAGCACTCACCGACAAAACATGACTGGACAACGAATTCTCCTGTTTCGCGAACCGGCAGCGCCTGAACCGGGACGCTGGTAGCGTCGTCGGCACGGCGTGTAGCTCAGTAGTCAGAGCGGCGGGCTAAGGACCCGCAGGGAGCAGGGGCGGTACCTGCCACGCCGGCGAGACCGGAGGAGAAGCGTGTCTGGCTATGCGTATCACCAGCTCGCCAAGGCGGTTCAGGCCGTACTGGCCGCCGAGAATACGCAGGCTAGCCGTGACGCCAATGCCCGCATGGAAGCTTGGGTTCGGGTACTTGATGGGATGGCCGATACCTCGGTGAGGATCGGAGCACGCAAGCCGACAAAACTACCTGAATGGGTAACACTGGAGGTCATGCGCGGCGGTTTCACAACGGGACGCGCAAAAGCGGATTCGCCGCTACGGCCCGACGAGATCGAGCGGGCAACCCGGCTGGGCATCGAACCCACACTGGCAAATATCTTTTTCTCTTGGCTGACGCCCGAAGGCTTAGCTGAACTCGACCGGATGCTCGCCGATGGTGCGTATGCCGTGTTTTTACCCGAGGACGGCGCGTTGCTCGCCGTGGCAGCACTCATCCGGCTCGGCGATGAGGCTGCCGCACGCCAGCTGCTGGCCAAGTTGGAACCATTCGCCAACCAACTGCACTTCACGCCGATCCCAGCCGAACCACTGCCAGACCGCGGCTCGAAGGTATTCCGGATGACTGCCGGAGAGGTCGCAGATGCCTTGGCGAAGCGCCAATCGCGTGATGCTCTCCTCACACAGAAGGAGGCCATTGAGGTCTGGCTGCCGCTGACTGACGCGATCGTTCAATGGTGGGCTGAGCACGACCAGATCAGCGAAAGCGACCACGCTGCCGCTGCCCAGCTCGTCTCCGCCTACGACATCGCCATCGCAACCGCCAGGCGGTGCGGCAAGTACCGCAACCCGAAAGAGAACTTACCGATTCTCGTTGGGGAGCTGCGACGGGTTATCGAGGGCACCCTGACCGAGCAGTCGCCCAGGGTACGACACGTATTAGCGTCAATCGCGGCAAAGCGGGGGCTGCCATCCTCGGCGAAGTGCGAAGGAATCCGAGCACGCCAGCGGGAGTTCGTGGCGCAGCCGCTGCACGCGGAGCTGGCGCATACCGTCGCTAGACGAATGCGGGAACTGAGGCCAGACGACGGGATTGAGCGCCTGGCTGTAGTGACTGCAGGGCTGGATCTGCCGCCGTCAGTGGCCCGGGTGACCGGGCGTGCACGGATCGCAGAGATCGAAGATCTTGCCGAGGATGGAACGCTGCCCTCTGCTGAGATCCTCGCACTGTTGGTACCGCAACTGAGCGCGCCGAGCATGGGCCAAGGCATTCCCGACCCAGCCGTCCGGCATTTGGTTGCCGAGATCTATAAGGCGTTCCGACGTCGGAGATCGTTGCTGCTATGGAACCTGCAGTCGCAGGTAAAGCTCAAAGAACTGCCATGGGCAGCGGCATTGCTGGCGCACGGCAACGAAGTAGAGTCCGAGGCATCGACGGCCAGCGCACAGCGGCTGGGCACGTTGTACCTTGATTACTTCCCCGGCACAGTGGTGCCAAACAACTTGGTGGAGGAGTTCCAGGCGCTGACGGCAGAGGCGAAACTGCCATGGGTGAAGGAACTGGCAGCGGACATCTTCGAGGGCCGCTTTGGGCCCGTGTACGTGGCTGCAGGGCGGCTCGCGGCGCGGCATCTAAAGGGATCGCTGTACGAGAGGTACCACGGCATCGACTACGCCGCGGTGTTTACCTCGCGCGATGAACAGCCAGACAAGAATGGATACCCGGAACTGACGGACTTCGACCGGATGTGCGGCTGCCACGAAAGCGGCGACGAATGCTGGTCGGTGGCCCGGAACGGCAAGATCATCGAACGGCAGCAGATCATCACCACCCATAACATCATCACCCTGGTGGAGTTGGGCTGCCAACCGTCGCGCGGCTGGGCTCACGCAGCGACGCAAGCGGCGCGCGACACGTTCCGGCTACTCGGGCTGGCCACCCAACAGGGGCACCCGCTGGCGGCCATAAAAAACGCAGCCTACGCTTGGCGTCAAGCGGTGCTGTACTGGTCATTGGGCGACCAGAATCCGGATGTTGGCTCACTGAAAGACTTGCCGGGAGCCAATGGCGAGCAGGCCGGAGAAGTCATTGCGGGGTTGGCCCATTGCCTGGCAGGAAAAGACTTCCGGCCATTCACCGGTTGGATCTCCTGACATCAGGAGATTCTGTCGCACTGCACCACACGCTTAGCCCCGAAGGCGACGACTCAGGATCTCATTGAGGTTTCCGGCTCAGCCACCAGAGACATCCATCTCGGCTTCGGACAGATCAAGTTCCAAACCGCTCCGGTCCATCAGCCAGCCGTGTGGCATGGTCACCTTCGACCGTGGCGATCCCTGACGACCCCGGGGGCGGCCCAGTTCACTGGCCGGAAAGACGATGTCGTCGGGCAGCAGATCCAGCAGGTCATTGAGGCAAGCCATTGAATCGACCTTACCCAGGGCGTGACGCAATTCCCCGCCGACCGGGAAACCCTTGAAATACCAAGCCACGTGTTTGCGGAGATCTTTCATCCCGTGGTTCTCGCCCCACAGGCGGCCCAGCAGTTCGGCATGTCGGCGCACGATCTGTTTCACCTCACCGAGAGTGGGCAGAGTGGTCACCTGTTGCCCATGAAAGGCTGCAGCCAGATCCCGGAACAGCCAAGGTCTTCCCAGGCAGCCGCGCCCGATCTCGACTCCGGCGCACCCGGTCTGTTGCACCATCTCCAGTGCATCACCAGCTTCCCAGATATCTCCGTTGCCCAGCACCGGAATGTCCAAGGCATCAGCGAGTTGTTTGATCGGTTCCCAGTGAGCCCGACCGGAATAGGCTTCGGCGACGGTCCTGCCGTGTAGGCAGACTGCGGCCACCCCGCAGTCCTCGGCCAGCCGACCTACGTCCATGAAGGTGATGTGTTCGTCGTCGATACCGATACGGGTCTTCACGCTCACCGGCACCCCATGACGGTCAGCAGCAGTGACGGCCGCAGACATGATCTTCTTAATCAAGTCAAGTTTCCACGGAAGCACTCCCCCACCTCCTTTACGAGTCACCTTGGGCACCGGGCAGCCGAAGTTGAGATCGATGTGGTCCGCAGCGAAGGATGTGCACAAAATATCGACGGCTATTTCAAGGGAAACGGGATCCACCCCGTAGGTCTGAATAGAACGGGTCTCCCCATCCCAGAAGGTGAGCATCTCCGCGGTCTTCGAATCCCCCACGACAAGCCCCCGCGAAGTGATCATCTCGCAGACGTACAGCCCCGCTCCCTGTTCCCGGCACAGCTGCCGGAATGCGGCATTGGTGACCCCAGCCATAGGTGCGAGCACCACCGGAGTGCCGATCACCAGGGCATCCGGATTGGATGGTGAGTTCAACCGCAAGGGCGGCAGAACCGGGGTATCTGGTGCGGGCATCGCACAAGGCTAAGCGGTGAGTGCCTCCGGCACCAAGTGCCAGGCTCACTCGATCATCTCCAGATGCCGACGCTCCGGCAGAAGCAGCGCCGATACTGCGGCGATCAGGAAGGACACCGCGAAGACAGCGAACACCAAGGGGTTACCACCCACCAGCAGCACTGGTACCAGCAGCGGGGCTACGATGGCCGCCACCCGACCGACGGCCGAGGCCGCACCGGTGCCTGCTCCACGCAGCGCGGTCGGATAGATCTCCGGACCGATTGCGTACAAGGCTCCCCAAGCGCCCAAGTTGAAGAACGACAGCAGACATCCGAACGCAATGATTCCCGTTGTCGAATCCTGCATCCCGAAGAACAGGGCGCTGACTCCTGAACCGGTCAGGAAACATGCGAGGGTCGCACGTCGGCCCCAGACTTCGATAAGCCAAGCCGCCACGGCATATCCGGGCAGTTGGGCAACAGTGATGACCAAGGTGTACCCGAAGGAGCGCACCAGGTCGTGGCCTTGACGCAGCAGCAGGGTCGGCATCCAGGTGAAGGCACCGTAGTAGGACAGGTTGACGAAGAACCACACGAGCCACAGTCCCACCGTCGAGCGACGATGTTCAGGCCCGAGCAATGATGTCGTCCTCACCGACCCGTTGCTGTCCTCCACCGAGGTGGGAGTTTCAGCAACGGCGACATCAAGATCATAAGATGGCTCGACCCCTGAACCGCGTTCGAACCGCCGCACAGCGAGCTCTGCCTGGCGTTGACGGCCTTTCGATTCCAGGAACCTCACCGACTCCGGAAGCCCATGGCGCACCACCGCCGCATAGAAGGCTGGGACGACCCCCACGAGCAACGCCCATCGCCATCCTGACCACCCACCAGCAGTTTTCGGAACCAGGAAGTAACCGAGTGCTGCGGCAAGGATCCACCCCAGAGCCCAGAAACTCTCCAGCCACACGACCACCCGGCCACGAATCCTGGACGGCGCGTACTCGGAGACCAGGGTGGCTGCTACAGGCAGTTCGGCTCCGAGACCCAGCCCGACGACACCCCGCAACACGAGAAGCATCGTCACACCTGTGGAGAAGGCCGCGAGACCAGTCGCCAGACCATAGACGAGGAGGGTGAGAGCGAAGACGGCGCGTCGCCCGATCCGGTCAGCGGCCAGACCACCGGCACTTGCACCAACCATCATGCCGACGAAACCGACTGAGCCGATCATCCCCAGTTCAGCGTTGTCCAACTGCCATTCGACAGATAGAGCGGTCATCACATATGAAATGAGCCCCACATCCATAGCGTCAAGAGCCCACCCGACCCCGGAGCCGATCAGCAACCGAGAATGTTCTCGTCCGAATCTCAAGCGATCCAGGCGTTGGGCCCGAGTGGACAGAACGTGAGTCATTCCGCCTCCAATACGCATCAGGTTGTCGTAAGAACGCTACCCCATCCCAGTCCGAACCTGACGACCGGTACCATGATGGTGACAAGAAGAGCGACCGCGAAAATGCCCCGATCCCTGGGCGTCCAGACGAGCCGGGACATGACGGTCATCCGGCGGGAGGCTCCATGCCCTCTCATGCTCAGGGCTATCGCCATGTCCTGTGCCGTCGCCATGCACGTGACGATCAGCGGCACCATGAGCGCCACCGCACTGCGCCAGGCGCTGACCGTGCCCCGCCCCTGGATTCCCCTGGCAGTCTGGGCCTCGGCAATCTGTTCCCTGCGGGCGAGCAGCCGCGGAACCGTCGCCACGGAACAGGTGATCACCGTGGTCACCGAGGGTGGGAGTCTCCAATGGTTGGCGAGTTCGATCACCTCGTCCACCTCGGCATCAGCCAGGACTATCCATGTCGCTAAAAGCATCGCCACCATGCGAAGGACAAACATCCCACCAGCCGCCACACCTGCCCAGGTGGCCGTCGCCGGTCCCAAGGTGAACAGCACCTGCCCCAGCACCGGATCATTCAGAAATCGCAGAGGTGGGACAAAGACTGTGACGCACCACACCACCGCCATGATCACCAGCATCGGCCGAAGCATCTTCCCTGCCCCTGTCAGCTGCACTCCGAGCACGGCCATCGACACCAGTTCGCAGCCGACCACACCGAGTAGCCAGCCGGGATGGGAGAAGCATATGACGGCGACTGTGACACAGACCAGAAGCATCGAACGGGCCCGCAGATCGATCCTCACCTGTTACCCCCCGCCATTTTGGCGAGGGCGGCGGCGGTCGCGGCCGTGTCGGATGCCGGGGCCGCGCCCGGGAACAAGCTTCGCCAGACCCGGACCGCTTGGGTGTCGAGCACATGTCCGGGGGCACCATCAGCGACCACCCGGCCTTCCTTGAGCCTGACGACCCGGTCGGCATGCCAACCGAGCAGTTCTTCATCATGACTGATCATGATCACCGCAACTCCCCGGTCTCGTTCAGCCTCCAGCAGTTCCATGATCCGGCGGGTGCCGGGCCAGTCCTGGGTGGCGGTGGGTTCGTCCACGACGAGCAATATCGGTTCATGCACGAGGGCCGAGGCCAGAGCAACAAGCTGCTGTTGTGCTGCATCGAGAATCAGCGGGTTGCACCCGGCGAGTTCGACAATACCCAGGCGTTCCATTACCTCACCCACGCGTCGGCGCACCTCCTTCCGCGGCACGCCCTGGTGGCGCAGAGCACAGCCGATCTCCCTGTCCACCCGAGGGTTAAAGAGCTGACGCGAAGGAATCTGGAAGCAGAACCCGACCTGTCGGGCCAATTCACCGGCGTCGATGCGGGCCACATCGGTCCCTTTGAGCAGGACCCTCCCACTGGTGGACCTCAGTAGCCCGTTAAGCATCTTGACCAGGGTCGACTTGCCCGAGCCGTTGGGGCCGACCAAACCAAGCAGTTGGCCAGCCCTAATCTCCAGATCAAGCCCACACAGCACAGGACGGGTCCCGTCATAGGAGAAACTCACGTCCTCGAAGACCGCGACCACCTCACCGCCCCTGGGCAATCGGGTCACGTCCGCCGGACACCCGTCAGCCAGTCCGGCAGCCCACGTCACGACCCCGGTCACGTCCATCAGTGGTGGGGGCTGCGACGCATCAATGCATCGAGCCCTGACCTCGGTCATCAACTGGGCGACAGGCAACGGGCGAATTCCTCTCGCCGCGCAGGTATCCGCGTCACCGAGCATCTCCAATGGAGGGACTATTTCGACTCTTCCACCACTCATCACCCACAGCTCGTCAGCCCGAGCTGCGACCGCGGGGTCACCATCCACGGACACAACACAGCATCCGGCCCCGACCAGATCCGTGCACACCCGTTCGACGGCTGCAGCCCCCACAGAGTCGAGCCTGGCCGTCGCCTGGTCGAGGCACAGAACCTCGGGATCCATGGCGAGGACCCCGGCAATGGCCAAACGTTGGGCCTCGCCACCGGACAACTCGCAGGTGGCACGGCCTTCGGACCCGCTCAATCCGACGGCTGCCAGCCCCGCCCGTACCCGAGCCAGCACTTCACCAACCGCCAAGCCACGGTTGCGTGGCCCCAGGGCAACGTCCTCGGCCACCGTCCTGGACAGCAACTGAGACTCCGGATCCTGCAGAACCAGCGCGATGTACTCCGAGATGGTGGACACCGGATGGTCAGCGAGATCGGCCCGCCCGTAGCGGACCTCACCAGTCATGGATCCGCCTGTCAGCGACGGCACGACCCCGCACATGGCCTGTACCAAAGTGGATCGCCCAGAGCCGAGGTTCCCCATGATGGATATTCTCCGCCGGGGCCTTGCCACGACCTCGACCTCGACGAGAGCATCCCTACTGGCTCCCGGATATCTGAAACTGACCCCCGACAGCCGCAGCTGTTCGGGCATCAATGGATCCGGGACCTGCGCAACGCCAGGTGAGCGATCATCGCCAAGGCCAAGTTGACGACCGTACCAATCAGCAGGAAGACAGTCATACCCTTGTACATCGCGACGCCGCCGACCGGCAGCACGATGAGGCTCAGGACGACAGAGTTGAGCAAAGCGGCAAGAACGAAACCAATCACCATGCCCACATTGCCCCGACGGGCAAAAAGCCCGAAGGTCCAGGCGCATATCCCCATGCCGAGGGCGATGACGATGTGTATCGGCAATGACAATGGGAATCCGGTCATCGCAGCGGTGATAAGGTGACCAAGACAGGCGACGACGGCCCCGGGCAGACCACCGAAGGCAGCGGCTACGAAGTATCCGGGCGCGGAATCGAATGCTACGGTTCCCAAGGGCGACGGGATCTTCACCAGCGAGCCCACTGCGGACAATGCGGTGAACACGGCAATGACGGCCAGGATGCGGACGGTGGCATTCGCCTTGGGGGCCTCAGTGCGCTGGGCCAGATCTGGTTTGTTAGTGGGCATCCCGGTGTCAACTCCTGGTGATGATTGTTGGTCGATATCTTTCGGTGCAGACGAGGATTCGTCCGGTCTCCACGACTTGGTCCCTACTCTTGGCGATCCGGTCGATCTGAAGAAGCACTTGCCCCACCCCGACACCCAACAGGTCCGCGTGCTCTTCATCTGCAGTGGCAATGCCGTAGTGATCGATCACCTCGGTGATGGACATACCAAAGGATGCAAAGGTCTCATAGAGGGATGCCGCCTGGCTCAGCGCGTCAAGGGGAACACCGGCAAATTGACCGGCATCCAGCCAAGAATCACTCACCGAGATCGGCTCCTCGTCGGCGGTGTGAACCCGTTGCAGATGGATCATCCGGACGCCGCCTTCACTGGTTGTCACATCCGCGACGGCGCCACGTAACCCAGGTGTCATCCCCTGTTCGGCGATTGCGGATACGAAGCTGAACACTTGGACCCCAGCGCCGCTACTCTCCGGGCTGCTGACCCGGGTACCGTTGCCACGCTCAATGACCAGTAGCCCGGAACTCACCAAGTTTTGAACGGCCCTGCGCACGGTGGTGCGGGATACCCGGTACCGTTTCTGGAGCTCGGTCTCCGAAGGTAGGAATTCCCCGGGGCCCCACTTCCCCGCCCGGATGCAAGATGCGAGGTCACGCTCAACACGCAGGTAACGTGGTTCGCCGCTCATCGCCTTCCTCGAAGATTAAGACATCGTGACGTCTCAATGTCTAGCAGAGTAGCGGCGGGCCCGACAAGGGGCCCGGACCATTGCGCCCCGAGCCCCTGTCTTGCGAAGCCACTCTCAGCAGCCGATGAGCCGCTGGGCGAGATAGTCCTTGACCTGGGAGATCGCTACCCTTTCCTGGGTCATGTCATCCCTGGACCGGATGGTCACCGCGTGGTCGGTGAGGGAGTCAAAATCGACGGTGATGCAGTATGGGGTTCCGATCTCATCCTGGCGACGGTACCGCTTGCCAATCGCTTGAGCATCGTCGAAGTCGACATTCCAGAACTGACGCAGTTCAACGGCCAGATCCCTGGCCCGGGGTGACAGTGCCTCGTTGCGGCTGAGCGGCAGCACTGCTGCTTTCACCGGAGCCAAGCGATGGTCGAGCTTGAGCACGACGCGGGTATCCACTCCACCCTTGGCATTCGGCGCCTGGTCCTCAGCATAGGAGTCGACGAGGAAAGCCATCAGGGAGCGAGTCAACCCGGCGGCCGGTTCGATCACGTACGGGGTGAAGTGCCTGCCCTTGGCCTGATCGAAGAACTCCAGATTGGTTCCCGAGTGCTTCGAATGCGTACCCAAGTCGAAGTCGGTGCGATTCGCGATTCCTTCAAGTTCGCCCCAGTCCGAACCAGCGAAACCGAATCGGTACTCAATGTCGACCGTCCGCTTGGAGTAGTGGGACAGTTTCTCTTGGGGGTGCTCGTAGAGCCGCAGATTGGCTTCGTCGATACCTAGCTCGACGTACCAAGCCTTGCGCTCATCGATCCAGTACTGGTGCCACCGCTCGTCACTGCCGGGTTCGACGAAGAATTCCATCTCCATCTGTTCGAACTCGCGGGTGCGGAAGATGAAATTTCCCGGGGTGATCTCATTACGGAAGGACTTCCCGACCTGGGCGATCCCGAAAGGTGGCTTCTGCCTAGTGGCGTTCAGCACGTTCTTGAAGTTCACGAAGATACCCTGAGCGGTTTCCGGACGCAGGTAGTGCAGCCCCGACTCGTCCTCAATCGGGCCGAGATAAGTCTTGAGCATCATGTTGAAGTCGCGTGGCTCGGTGTACTGCCCACGGTTGCCACAATTGGGGCACGGAACATCCGCCAGCGCAACGGCTTCTTCGGCAAGGGCCTTGCGATGGGCGAACTCCTCCACCACCTGGTCAGCACGAAAACGCTTGTGGCAGCTCAGGCATTCGATTAACGGGTCGGTAAACACCCCCACATGCCCGGAGGCCACCCACACCTCGCGGGGCAAGATGATTGAGGAGTCCAGCCCAACGACGTTGTCGCGGGCGGTGACCATGTAGCGCCACCACTGCTTCTTGATGTTCTCCTTGAGTTCAACGCCCAGCGGACCGTAGTCCCACGCGGCCCGGGTACCGCCATAGATCTCACCGCACGGGAAGACAAACCCGCGTCGCTTGCAAAGAGAAATGACTTTGTCGAGAGTGCTTTCAGCCATGTACATGTCCAAGTCCTCAGGCCCCGTGGGGCGACGCCCGATACCTGGCTGGCATCGGGGTGACGCCAACCTGCCAGGTGGCGTCTGACCAAGATTATCGTGACGAATCCCGGAACGTTCCGCCCCGGTTTCACCAATCCTGGCACCGGGTGGATAATGATTCTCATGTTTAGACATGACGCACTGAAGCTCTCTGCCCCCATTGTCGCCGGATTGCTGGGACTGTCGGCCTGTTCAGGTTCAGCAGCCTCCAAAGCATCTGGCAGCACCGATGACAACAAACCCAGCATCGTCGTGGGCGCCTACCCCTTCGCCTATGTAGCGAGTCAGGTTGCTGGGGACATGGCCGAGGTGACCAACCTGCTGGCACCTGGAGCTGATGGACACGATCTTGAGCTGACCGCCAAGCAGGTCGCCCAGGTCGGCGAGGCCGATCTCGTGGTCTACCAGGAGCACTACCAGGAAGCCATGGACGAGGCGGTCGAGCAGCAGTCCCCCGGCAAAGTGCTGGAAACTGGCTCCTTCCTGGAATTGTTACCCCGGTCCGGAGCCGGAACGCACGAATCGGAAGACGACCACGATCATGAATCCTCCAGCGCCGAAGCCTCCGAGGACGACCACCACCACAAGGATCACGACCACGGCGCCTACGACCCCCACGTCTGGCTGGCTCCGACCAACGTTGCCACGATCGGTGATCACGTCGCCAAAGCATTAGGCGAGATAGATCCCGGCAACGCGGATGCCTATAAGGCCAATGCAGCAGCCCTCACCGAAAAAATGAACGCCCTTGACGGGTCCTACGAGACTGGCCTGGCGACCTGCGAGGTAACCACCTTCATCACCAACCACGCGGCCTTCGGCTACCTTGCCAACCGCTACCACCTGACCCAGGTGGGTATCTCCGGCATCTCCACCGAGGAGGAGCCCAGCCCGGCTCGCATCCAGGAGATCCACGAGATCGCCAAGGCCAACAACGTGACGACCATCTTCACCGAGACAGCTGTCTCGCCCAAGGTCGCCGAAGCCATTGCCGGGGATCTGGGCATCCAAACCGCGGTTCTCGACCCGTTGGAAACCTTGTCAGACCAGTCGGCAGGTTCGGACTACGCTGAAGTAATGAGTTCCAACCTCGAATCGCTCCGGAGCGCCAACAAATGTCAGTGAGCCCGGTACTCCGGGCGGAAGCAGTCGGCACTTGGCTGGGTGGCTCCCAGATTCTCCACGGCATCGATCTCGCGGTTCAACCCGGAGAGGTCGTCGCCTTGTTGGGTGGCAACGGCTCTGGCAAGACAACTCTGCTGCGCACGCTGCTTGGCCTGATTCCTCACCAGACCGGCAGCGTTGCGCTGTTCGGGGTTCCACTGACTCACTTCCATGACTGGCCACGTATCGGATACGTTCCCCAGCACGCTCGCCTGCAGGTGCCCGGTGCCACCGCCCGGGAAATCGTCCTACTAGGCAGGCTGTCGCGCCGCTCTCTATTCCGCCCAGCATCCGGTGAGGATCGAAGGGCAGTAGACGAGGCCCTGGAGAGAGTCGGCATGCAGGCCATGGGCTCGCGTCCAATGGTCCAGTTGTCCGGAGGACAACAGCAGCGGGTGCTGATTGCCAGGGCGCTGGTGGGCCGCACGGATCTGTTGGTCCTCGATGAGCCCTTGGCAGCCCTCGACCTGCGTACCCAGACCAGTCTCGCCAGGTTGATGGCAGGACTCCACGAACAGGGGATGACCATCCTCACCGTGCTGCACGAACTGGGCGCCATGGAACCCCTGTTGACCAGGGGCGTGGTGTTGCGGAATGGACACATCATCCACGATGGGCCGCTGTCGGCAGGTCCTGGCCTGGACGACTGTCTTCCCTCCGGTGAACACCCACAGCTGCGCGTCGTGGGAACCGGCCGCGACGGATTGCTGAGCAGCTGATGAATATCTTCACCTTGGATTTCATGATCCGGGCCCTCGTCGCCGGGGCATTCACCGGAATCATGGCCCCTGCCGTCGGCACCTACATTGTCCAGCGCAGACTGGGCCTGCTGGGCGACGGCCTGGGACACGTCGCCATCGCCGGTGTCGGCTTGGCTTTGTTGACCGGTTCCCAGCCGGTTCCCATTGCCATCGCGGTGTGCGTGCTGGGCGCGATCGGTATCGAATGGCTGCGCCAGTCCGGACGGGCATCAGGAGATGTCGGCCTGGCGATCCTATTTTACGGTGGATTGTCGGCGGGCGTCCTGATGGCCGGGATCGCGGGGCGCGGTGGTGGCTCCCTGTCCCAGTACCTTTTCGGGTCGCTGACCTCGGTAAATGATGGGGATGTCATCGCAGTCGGGATCGTGGGGGTCCTGGTCAGTGCCGTGGCCATCGGATGTTGCCCCCAACTCTTCGCCGTCTGCGCCGACGAAGATTTCGCCCGCACCCAGGGTCTAAGAACCTCGGCGTACAACATGGCCATCGTCGTCCTTGCCGCGATCACGGTCGCGGTATCCATGCGCACTGTGGGCCTGATGCTGGTCAGTGCGCTGATGGTCATCCCGGTGGCGACCTCGCAGAACATGGTGAGCGGTTTTCGCCGCGGTCTGCTGGTGGCGATGACGATCGGGCTGGTCGAAGCACTCAGCGGGATCATCATCTCTTACCACTTGGACTCGGCCTCGGGAGCGACCATCGTCGTGCTGGCGATCCTCGTCTTCGCAGCCACACTCCCGGTCTCTGCTTGGCTGCAGCATCGGCGCCGGGGCCTGGTCGAGGATTCGGAGGAAGCCGGACTGTTCCCCCGCGTCGGCGATCATCCGCCTTACCATGGACATCAACCGGACCACCCAGCAATTCTGCACGGTGATCACGTCGACTACCTGCATGACGGTCACCGGCACGCACCACATGGAGACCACTTCGATGAGCACTGACCAAACCGGCAAGCATCTCAGGCTGACCCGTCAACGCCAGGTGATCCTCGACCACATGAATGACACCAACGAATTCGTCTCGGCTCAAAAAGCGCATGCCCAACTGAAGATGGCCGGCAAATCGGTGGGTTTGGCCACTGTGTACCGGGGCCTGCAGTGGCTTGCCGGAGAGGGGCTGGTCGACGCCATCCGCATGGTTGATGGGGAGATCGGTTACCGGCGTTGCTCCACCGAGCATCATCACCACCTGATCTGCCGCACCTGCGGACGAGCCGTCGAGATTCTGCCTGAAGCCCTGGAGCGCTGGGCAATCCAGGTGGCGACGGAGCATGGCTTCCACGAACCAGAACACCACGTGGAGGTGTATGGCGTCTGTGATGCGTGCTGGTCTGCCATGACCGACTGATACCCAGCTACCCACAACCACGGTCTGATCGGAAACCCATCTCGTCTCAGGATCGTCTGGGGGTCACCACCGGTTGAATTCCCTGTCCAGCTGGGAAACTGTGATCTCACAGCTTCCGCACAGGTTCGAGGCGTTGCATCGTGGTCGTCGTAAAGATTGCATCGTGGTCATCGAAAGGAATCATCATGTCGAACGCTGACGCTCAGCCCACAGGTCCCGCATTCGCCCCACCGACCACGCCCAGTGGCCCAGTGAATGGACACGTCGGAGCCGCTCAGTTCATCGGCAACTCTTTCTCTTCCCCAGGCTCTGCGCCGTCCTCCGCCGCATCAGCCTCCTTGACCAAAACCCTGTCCAAGCGATCAAATCTGCGGGGTCGTACCGCGGGGTTGCTGGCCGCCGCGGTTCTGTCCGGTGCCCTGGGTGGTGGAGCCTCGGTATGGGGATACTCACAACTAACCGGAGCTTCATCGACGAGCACCACAACCCGCACGGAAATCGTGCAGGCATCGGGCACCACCACCGACTGGGCTACGGTGGCGAAGACCGCCACTCAAGCGGTTGTCTCCATCAATGTCTCGGGTAGCGATGGATCGAGTTCTCGGGGCTCGGGGGTGGTTATCGACTCGGCGGGGCATGTGGTGACCAACAACCACGTGATCTCTTCCTCAGGCACCGGCGCGGAGATTTCAGTGACCCTCGGCAATTCCTCCTACCGGGCAACGGTGGTGGGCACCGATCCCACGACGGATCTGGCAGTAATCAAGCTGGTTGATCCTCCGGCACACCTCCAAGTGATGGGATTCGCCGATTCCGACTCCTTGGTCGTCGGTCAGGAGGTGATGGCTATCGGCAATCCTCTGGGACTGGATGACACGGTGACCACAGGCATCATCTCGGCATTGAATCGCCCGGTGACCACCGAGGCGGTATCTCCCGGTCAGGGCAGCTCCCGTTATCAGCAGCCCACCGCAACCTCCCAGGCCGTGGTGACCGCCGCGATCCAGACAAATGCCGCGATCAATCCAGGCAACTCAGGCGGTGCCCTGGTGGATTCCTCCGGTCAGCTGGTAGGCATCACCTCTTCCATCGCGTCCCTATCGGATTCCTCGTCAAGTTCCGGCAACATCGGTCTGGGCTTCGCGATCCCGGCGAAGCAAGTGAAATACGTTACCGATCAGCTGATCGCCTCAGGCACCGTACAGCACGCGCAAATCGGGATCTCGGCACAAGACCAGAAGAGCACCGGTGCACTGGGAGCCGAGGTTACTCAGGTGACTTCCGGTTCTCCCGCCGAAAAAGCTGGGGTGCAAGTCGGCGACCTGGTCACCGCGGTGGACGGGAACGCGACCCCTTCCACCGAGTCCTTGGTAGCAATGGTGCGGGCCGGCGAAGTCGGCAAACCGATTACCCTGACCGTTCTGCGCAACGGCAAAGAGATCTCCATCGATGTGACCCCGGAGCAAGCCAGTCGCTGATTCTTCAATTCTCCACGAGATCCAAGGACCGCAAACCATGGTCCAGGTGCCAAGAGGCAAATGCGGCCACTAGGCCGCTGACTTCACGCGCCGTCGCCTCAGGCACCGTGGTGGCTGCCCAGTCCCCCGAGATGAGTGCCGACAACAGTGCCCACCCACGGGGGCTGGGCAACACCGTGCGTGGCGGGCAGCATCCGGAACAGACCATGCCGCCCGCCTCGGGAGCGAAGCCGACATGCGGGCCGGGCACCCCGCACCGAGCACAGGATTCCAGTGCCGGGGCGTAACCGGCGATCGCCATGGCGCGCAGCAGATAGGAGTCAAGGATCATCCGAGCTGGCCTGGGGCCTTCAGGTGTCCCCTCGCCCAGGGTGCGTAGCGCCCCCAACAACAACCGGTACTGGGATGGCGCGGGTTCCCTCTCCTCGCAGACAAGCCGGTCGGCGGTCTCCACCATCACTTCCCCCGCAGTGAAACACGCGTAGTCGACCCGCAGCGGCGCATCGTAAGCATGCAAGGTTTCAGCTTGGTTGACGTAGTCGAGGGTTCGTCCAGTGGCAAACTGTGCATCGACGTGGGAGAAAGGCTCTAATCTGCCCCCGAACCGCGAGGATGTGCGTCGTATCCCGCGTGCAACGGCACGAACCTTGCCATGGTTACGGGTGAGCAGCGTGATGATCCGATCGGCCTCACCAAGCTTGTGGGTACGAAGCACCACTGCTTGGTCTCGGTAGGTCGGCACCAAGCCATTGTCTCGCGTTCCCCGGCAGGTATGGGAGCAGACGGACAGCGTGTTGTACTGCCGTTAGTGAACGAATCTGCCGATACGCTCGTGGCATGGATCCGCATCCCGTCAAACGCCTACCCACGCCGCATCCCAGTGGCGCCCGTCCGCCCAGGATTCCCACCGGGGAACTACCCAAGCATGTAGCCATCGTGATGGATGGTAACGGACGATGGGCCAAACAACGCGGACTCCCCCGTACGAAGGGCCACGAGGCCGGAGAGGCCGTGCTCTTTGAGGTGATCGAAGGGGCCATCGAGATAGGCATCAAATATCTGTCCGTCTATGCCTTCTCCACCGAGAACTGGAAGCGTGATCCCACCGAGGTGAAATTCCTCATGGGATTTAACCGCGATGTCATCCACCGGCGACGCGACGACCTGGATACCCTCGGGGTAAAGGTCCGCTGGGCGGGGCGTCGTCCCAGGCTGTGGGGCTCGGTGATCAGCGAATTAGAGACGGCCGAACGGCAAACTGCAGACAACGATGTCTTGACCATGCAGTTCTGCGTCAACTACGGAGGGCGAGCAGAGATCGTCGACGCAGTACGCGCGATCGCCACCGACGCCAAGCGCGGACGGATCAACCCCGAGAAGATCACCGAGGAGTCCTTCCGCAGATACCTGGACGAGCCCAGCATCCCGGATGTCGATCTGTTTGTGCGTTCCTCCGGGGAACAGCGCACCTCGAATTTTCTCATCTGGCAGTCGGCCTACGCGGAGTATGTCTTTCTGGACAAGCTCTGGCCGGACTGGGACCGGCGAGACCTGTGGTCTGCGGTGGAGCGATACGTGAATCGTGACCGGCGTTTCGGCGGCGCGATTCCCAACCACATCCCGCCCATGTGATCAGGGACTGCCTTGAACCGACCCTTACCAAGGAGGATCTCAGCTAGCCAGGATGACCCCAGTGGCTCTAGGCTCAAAGCATGGCCCGCCAAATGTCCACTCCCGTGATCCCGTTCCACCCGATCGGCCTGTCGGAGGTCTTCACGTCTTCCTTCGAGATCTATCGCCGTCGTCCCAAAACATTCATCGGCCTAGCCGTGCTACCCGCGATCTTCTTCGCCGTAGTCTTCACGGTCCTGTTCGCCTTTGGCCTCGTCATGTTCATTCCGCTGATTGCTTCGATCGGGGCGTACGATACTGCGCCGTCGGTCAACACACCACTCGTGATCAGTTTCCTAGTAGGTTCCTTCATCGGGATCAACCTGTGCTGGGTGGTGAGCATCTGGTCGGTCCTGCTGCTCAGCGTCGCCACTGTCCAAGTCGATCGCGGCGGGGCTCCGACAATGGGGTCAGTGATGCGGGATGCCAAGGGAAGCTTCGCCCGCAGCGCAGGAGCGGTCGGCCTGATCATGATTATGGCCATCATCGGGTACGCGATCCTTGGGGCCATCGTGGCGCTGTCGATCTACCTTGAGAGCGGGTGGCCCATGGCCATCGCCGTTCTTCTCGTACTTGCCCTGTTTGGGCTGCAGTTCGTCTTCATCGCCCGTTTCGGATTGGTTGCCCAGGTGATGGCGATCGAATCATTGGGGCCGGTCAGCGCTCTGCAACGCAGTTGGCAGATCACTCGTGGACAGGGGCTTCGTGTCTTGGGCTATACCATAGCGGTGAGTCTGATCATTTCCGCAGCGAGCAGCATTATCCAATTGCTCACCAACTTTATGACGAGCATTTCTTCAAACTTGGCGACCATCCAGACCCCGCCGTCGGCGACGGCGACACTGCAAAGTCAAATCGATCTCGCGGCAATCATACCGCTGATCGGGATCGTCGGCCTTGCAGTATTCATCAACTGCGCTTTCCAAGTGCTCATCATTCCGTTCCAGACCATCTTTACCACGACCTTGTACACCGACGTCCGCCGTCGCTATGAAGGGATGAACGGAACCCCGAGCTTCTGATCCTCATGGGAAAGATGCGCGAGACACCATCGTGGCCGCGACTCTCAGACCGATTGCCGGTCTACAGCGGTCATTGCCCGGCGCGGTCCTGGGGCGGCTGGATCCACGTGGTACGAGTACCGGTCTCGGAGTCGTATGAGTCGGTCTCCTCGGCGGTTCCCGGGGTGATCTGCCGATTCGCCGGTAGCGCTGCGACCTGGGCATCCACCCAGGAATAGAAGTTCTCATCCACAACCGTGCCGAAGGAATCGGTTGCCTTGCCGACAGCCTTCCAGACCTTCTCCGCATGCTTGGATTCCATCGCGGACTCTAAGGCAAGCTGAGCTTCCTGTGCTTTGTCAGGGCGAACAAGAATGGTTCTCTCCCTCGGGCTGCGGGTAGACAGGAATTTCTGGCGGCCCTCGCTCATGGCCAGAAAAGCGAAATAGAGAACGAACCATGTCCAACTCCCGCCCGAGAGTACCACGAAGACGAATAAAGGCAGCAGCATGCTGAGCCCCACGTTGAGTGGATTGCTGACCGCAGCAGCCAGTCCACGGTTGGGACGACGAAAGGTGATGGGGACCAAACTCTGCTTCGGGATATCGCTGCTCATGTCCAAAGCTTCTCCTCGACCTGATCGATCAGCTCCGTTGGGCACTTCATGTTGGTGCCCAGTATGGTCAAATCTTAGGCGATTCGATACCCGCCGACACCGTGATCCCCACCCGTCCTCCTGTCACGCATCCGGGCTGCGATGAGATGGGGGAAGACATCAGACCGCGTCCAGTCTGCATGGTCAGAGCACGAACTCGGAGGGCCCACGATTCCCACTGCCATTAGAGTTGACGATGACTCGACCAGACGAGGAGATCCATGAGCATGTCCAATACCCCGCAGTCCTCCCAGCCGACAGGACAAGCGGTTCCACTGCAGGCCCCGGACTTCAGGCCCCAGGGCAGCACTCCGCAGTGGGGACAACCCATACCGGGCCAGGCAACCCAGCAAGTCAACGGCTCCTGGGGGTACCAGCCCGAGGCGAGAAAGCCGAGCAAGAAACCACTGTTCATCATCGGCGGTGTCGTTCTGGTCCTCATCATCGCCGCCATCGCGAGCATTCTCGTCGTCACCAGCGCTAAGAAGTCGAAGGCGCAGGCTGCAGCCGATGCAGTGAAGGAATACCTGACTGCGGTCTCCGAGGGCAGGGCGAAAGATGCCACCTCAAAGCTCAATCTAAGTGGCGCGGATACCTCGCTGCTAACCGATGAAGTCCTGAATCGCTCCAAGCAATTGGCACCGATCACTGACATAGTCACCACCGTGCCCGAACTGGAGAACGAGTACACCGTCGATGTCCCGGTCAGCTACAAGATCGGGGGCACCATGGTGAGCACGGAGTTGAGCGTGGATATCTCGGAAGGTGCGAAGATCGCCTCGAGCCTCGGTGAGATCAATCTCAAAGCCGTGTCGGCTCTGCAGCCCACCTTGAACGGAGCCACCCCGGCCACCGAGGAGCCTCTCCTGTTCCCCGGCACCTACGAGGTCGCTCTCAATTCCCCATACTTGCAAACGGCCCAACCGACTCTCACAGTCGAGGACTCCACTACCTACCTCGGGGAGAGTGATCTGGACCTCCGGCCGACCGAAGAGGCTGTGAGAACCTTCCGTGACAAGGTGAAGGGCGACATCGAAGCCTGCGTGGCCTCCAAGGCCATCGACCCAGGATGTGGGGCGGCACTGCCAAATAATCTCGACAATGGTGAGGCACTCATTGACGGGTCGATCATACGGAAACTCTCCGCCGAAGCCCACGCGAAACTGGACGTTCTCGCCCCGACGCCAGACCTGTCAAACCCCACTACCCTGAGCGTGTTGAGCAGTGAACTCGGCACAATGGAACTCGAAGCGAACATCCAGACTTCCAGTGGCGTCCAGCACGGAACCCTCGTCGGCAACGGTCGCGGCTTCAATTTCGGCAGACCAGTTCTCAATCTGCTGGATCCCGAGCTCAAGGTCACCTGGAAATGAGGCTATCCCAAGCACCAGCAACACCACATTACCGTATCCTGGTTTCCCGACCACTGCGTTTCGCTGCCGACGGAACTTCTTTTTCTCTCCGAGAGACAGCACTGGATTCACGACTGCTGATAGTTCAATGAAAATTTCAATCTTTAACACGCAAAGCACGTGATCCCACCTCGGCCACCATCGTCCACGCTGATGGCATCGTCACCACCCGTTGCTCGCAAGGTGCTCACCACCGCACGGATCCTCATGGACCTCTACTTAGCTCTGAGCATTCATCGACGAGGTTTTCAGTCTCAAATCCGCCATCTCGGCGCAGATGCTTGGACTCGCAGCAGCAAGTCTGCCCGAGTTTCCTGGGTACCGTCCAGGGCCCGTTCGCGGGTCTGCTCAGGTTCTTCGCCAATCCAGTGAGCAACGTATTGCTCATGCTGACGATATTGGTCATAGATGGCAACAGGCTGCCTGCGGACGCTGGTCGGTACTAGGGTTCAGATGCCGTCGGTCACCCGACCGCGCATGGTGTGTCACCAGGACCCCAACCCAGTTCGGCTGGGCACCTACGTCAACGCAGGAGACAGAGATGTCAGGTCCCATCGAGGCTTCCTCGGCCCTCGAACAACGAGGAATCGACCTCGTACCCCCGTCTCAACGCTACGGATCACCCTCCGGATTGTTCTTCTTGTGGGCAGGCACGACGACGAACATCTTCACGGTTTCCTATGGCGCCTTACTAGTACTCACCTTCGGGCTGTCCTTTGGGCAGGCGATAGCTGCGATCGTGGTAGGCAACCTCATCGCCTATCCCCTGCTGGGGCTCACTTCCGTGCAGGGCCCGACCACGGGAACCACCACCATCACGATCTCCCGGTCGGCCTTCGGCCCGAATGGGGCGCGTATGAACGGCGTCTTGTCCTGGCTCATGTGTCTCGGTTTCGAAGCCGGTGGCCTAGTATTGGTCTACTACGCTGTTGAATCTTTGTTCGCCCTGGCCGGGGTGGACTTGTCGGGAGTCACCCGAATCGTGACCATTCTCCTACTCGGCTTGGTACAAATGGTCCTTCCGCTGGTCGGTCACGCCTTCCTGATGCGCATCCAAACGGTACTGACCGTTATCTTCGCACTCGCCTTCGTGATGCTGGCAATCCTGGTGGTTCCCAAGACCCAGGTCACAGCATCTACCGCCCAGTCCGACGTGATGACCATGGTCTCGGCGATCTCCCTGGTGGTCGTGTCCGGAGGCTTGTCTTGGGCACCTTCGGGCGCAAATTTCTCCCGCTATCTGCCGTCTGATTCGAAGCCCGTCGCAGTCGGGTTCTGGGCCGGGGCAGGTGGCCTGGTTCCCTACCTGCTCCTGCAAACACTGGGAGCCGCAATGGCCACGGTGGTTGTGGGCGATGAGGTGGATCTGACCAATCCGTTGGCTGTGCCGGCCGTGCTGCCCTCAGCCTTCTCGCTCCCATTCCTGTTACTAGTGGCCCTCGGGCTGATGGCTCAGAACTCGACCAACCTGTACTCGTCGGGACTGAACCTGCAAACGGCCGGGGTCAATGCCCCACGGATCATGATCGTGGTCATCGACTCGATCCTGTGCGTGATCGTCACCATCGTCGCCGTATGGCAGTCCAGCTTCTACACCTTGCTGAATGCCTTCGTCGGGTCCATGTCAATCTGGCTCGCCCCATGGGTCACCGTCTACCTCATTGACTGGTGGCGTCGTCGCGGCAGGTACGACCTGGCCGGGCTCGCCAACGAGCATGGTGGACCGTACTGGGGGCGCAACGGTATCCATTGGCCGGGGATGGGCGCCTTTTTGGCCGGGGTGTTGGCAGCCGCCCTGTTCGCCAACACCGGCTACTTCGTCGGCCCTCTCACCGCATTGTTGTCTCCCGCAGAACCTGCGCACTCCCCCGATCTGGCCATCATCATGGGAATGGTCGTCGCCGGGGTGGTCTATCTCACATCCAGCCGCACCGGCACCGCAACGGTGCCCACTAACTGAGTCAGGAACGATCATGCCTAATCGCCATGTCCTGGACGTCGCCTACGGCCGCGCCCACGCAGATGTCATCATCGACAACGGTCAACTGGTCAACGTCATCACCGGAGAGGTCTACCCCGCTGCCATTGCCATCGCCGACGGGCTCATCGCCAAGGTCGGCGATGTGGAAGCCCAACGTGGCCCCGACACCAAGATCATCGACGCAGCAGGACGATTCATGACCCCCGGCCTCATCGACGGGCACCTGCATCTCGAGTGTTCGAAGCTATCGGTCACCATGTTCTCCGATCTTGTCTCGCGCTACGGCACCACATCGGTGGTCTCCTCTCTCGACCAGACCTTGGTCGTGGCTGGCATCGAAGGCGTCAAAGCAGCCCTCGCAGAGACCATCGACGGTCCGATGCGCATCTGGTGGGGAGCTCCCGCAAAGGCCCCCTACACCGTTCCCGAGACCAATGTCGGACATCGATTCGCCATCGCAGAACATCAGATCGCCCAGACCATGCCCGAATGCGTCGGCATCTGGGAAACAGTCCAGGAGATGATCGAGTACGGTGACGAGGAGGTCCTCGGAGCCCTCGACATGGCCAAACACAACCGTCACCAAGCCTTCGGTTGTGCCCCGTTGTCCGATGCCCGCCGCATCCCCGGGCAGGCCGTTGCCGGAATCATGCTGGACCATGAGTCGTACTCCCCCGAGGAGGAACTGGAGAAACTGCGCAACGGCATCAGCATCCTCATCCGGGAATCTGTCGGCGCCCCAATGCTGCGCGACAACATCAAACTGGTCACCGAGATGGGTGCTCCCACCCACCGCATCGGTTTCGTCACCGACGATGTCTCAGCCTCGGATGTGCTTGGGCGTGGTCACCTCGACTACGTGATCCGCCTAGCGGTCGAACAGGGGGTGCCTGCCATGGATGCCATCCAGATGGCCACTGTGAACACCGCCCGCATGTTCCGCCTCGATCACCTGATCGGTTGCATCGCACCTGGTCGGTACGCAGACATCATCTTCACCGACTCTTTGGAGAATTTCCGGGCACAGACCGTCATCACCGGCGGACGCGTGGTAGCCCACGACAACAAATCACTGGTTACCCCGGCTCCCCCACAGCGTCCGGCCATCATGTCGAATACCTTCGCTGGCCTTGCCAAGGTCGATCCCGAACGGATCAAGGTCACCGCCCAAGGCACTAAAGCCCTAGTCCAAACCATCGTCTTGTCCAAGGACATCGTCTTCCACCGGCCCGGCGAGCAGGTCACCCTTGATGTCATTGACGGTATCGTCCAGCCCTCGATAGAAAAGGACACCATCATGGTGGCCGTCGCCGAGCGCTATGGAAAAACTGACCACCTGCCGGTGGCCTTCATCAAAGGGTTCGGGTTGAAGACCGGGGCCATCGCCACCTCAAATGCCCCCGATGACAACAACATCGTCGTAGCCGGCACCAATGCCACCGACATGGCAGCGGCCATCAACGCGGTCGCAGCCCAAGATGGTGGACTGGTGGTGGTCAAGGATGGCACGGTGATCGCATCCCTACCGCTACCGGTGTGCGGAATCGTCGCCGATCTGACAGCCGAACAGATGGAGGCTGCCGAAAAGGTCATGGACGAGGCTGCACGCACCGAGCTGGGATCCACCCTGGATTCCCCCTTTACCCAGCTGATGTTCCTGCTCATCACCTCCATACCAGAATGGGCGATCACCGACCTCGGTCTCATCGACTGCGTGAACTTCGTCGTCACCCCGCCCGTTATCTCCAGCACCATTGACTGACCGAATTCGATAGACCAAGGAGGAACCCATGGAGATCAGCACCTTCGTCAACGACCTTCCCAAGGTGGAACTGCACCTACACATTGAGGGCACCCTAGAGCCCGAACTGAAATTCGCTCTCGCCGAACGCAACAGCATCCAGCTCACCCACTCCACCGTCGAGGAGGTTCGGGCCTCCTACAACTTCAACGACCTGGCCTCCTTCCTGACCAGCTACTACGACGGCATGAACGTGCTGCGCACTGCCGAGGACTTCTATGACCTGGCGATGGCCTACCTGACCAAGGCCGCATCACAGAACGTCCGGTACGTGGAAATGTTCTTCGACCCGCAAGCACATACCTGCCGCGGCGTGAGCTTCGACACAGTGATTCACGGCCTGCGCCGCGCCCAGTTAGAGGCGGAGAAGAATCTGGGCATCCGATCGAACCTGATCATGTGCTTCCTTCGTGATTTCCAGGCCGAGTACGCCATGGCGACGCTGTTGGAATCCCTGCCCTACAAGGCATGGATCCTGGGCGTGGGTCTGGATTCAGATGAGACCGGCAACGCCCCGGCCAAATTCACCGAGGTCTTCGCCCGAGCCCGCCAGGAGGGCTACCTGCTGACCATGCACTGCGACGTAGACATCAAGGATTCCATTGAGCACATCCGACAGGTAATTGAGGACATCCAAGTCGCCAGAATCGACCACGGTACCAACGTGCTGGAAAATCCCGCGCTGGTCGAGGTGCTGGCCGACAAGGGCATCGGGCTGACATCCTGCCCGATCTCCAACACCTGGGTCTCCGATGGCTCCAAGATCGAGCTGGTGACCGAACTCGTCAGCAAGGGGGTCAAGGTGTGCATCAATTCCGATGACCCAGCCTATTTCGGTGGCTACATCGCCGAAAACTTCCAACTCGTTGCTGACGAAGGCAAGGTAGACAACGCTTTCTTGGCGCAGCTGTCACGCAACGCGGTAGATATCTCCTGGGCACCGCTGGATCTCAAAGCCGCAATCCGTGCCGAGATCGACGAGGTACTTTCCCGTAACTGACCAGTTGGATGGGACGGGAGCAACAGTGTCGAGCTCCCACCCTCCCCTTCCTAGACCCGGTGCGTCGGTTTGCTGCATAACGAAGCCACGCATAGTGGCCCACGGATCTCGCTACCGGAAGAGCCGGGGCCCAACTGTTCGGGATGTCTTGAGGCTCAGCCACGTTCGGTTGGTCTGCGAGGATCGGTGATCCACTCACTCCAGGAACCCATGTAGATCGCGGGGTCATCGCAGACCCCGCATATTTGGGCTGCCAATGCCACGTGGCAGGCCTGGATACCAGAGCCGCAGTAGATACCAACCTCGGTATCATCCTGGACACCGAGGGCTACGAACCGGGTGATGAGTTCCAATGCGGGCAAGAAGCGTCCCTGGGCATTCACCAGATCGAGTGCGGGCAAGGATACCGCTCCGGGGATATGCCCAGCGACGGGATCGATGGTCTCCCCCTGCCCCCGGAATCTGTCGGCAGGCCGGGCATCGATCAAGATTGCATGCTGTGCAAGCTGTGCCGCTCCATCAGCATCTATGAGGGTGCGCCCGCTGGGAGAGACCGTGAAATCACCGGGAGCCACCACCGTGTCTTCTTCGCTGATTGGGGCCCCAGATCCCACCCAGGCACGCCATCCGCCATCAAGGACCCGAACGTTCTTGTGCCCTGCCCAGCACAACATCCACCAGGCCCGGGCCGCAGCGATCGACTTCCAGTCGTCGTAGACCACGACCGGGCGAGAGGCACTGACCCCCACTGCCCGCATTCCTGCTTGGAAGGTCTCCGGTTCCGGGAAGGGATGGCGTCCCGTGACGCCCGGAACGCACCGACCAGAGAGCACCCCGTCGAAAGGCAGGAAGACCGCTGTGGGCACATGGCCCGCCACATACTGTGCGTGGCCATCTGCCTCGGACCCAGGTCCCGGATAGCGCACGTCGAGGATGACCGGTGGCCTCTGCTGCATCAGAAGATCAGCCAGTTCACTGGGAGTGACAAGGGGCGAAACGCTCTGTCCTGGAGTACTCACATCCGAGCTGACCATGGATCTCCTCCTGTTTGGACCCGCATTGACGGCTGTTGCCTGTCACCGCTCATTGTCGCTCCAGAACTCGTCCAAGGCGACACCCAATTCCTCCCGGGCCTCCATCGGCAGGGAGTGGGTGGTGCCGGGCCACAGTCGTGTCTGCGCCTGCGGCACGAGGGCCTTGATCCGATCGATGGCCCGTTGCCCTCCCGCGAGTTTCGAGTCCCCCGCGATGTCTAGCCGCATCGGGACCTGCAGATTTCTCCACTGTTCGTCGGTGAATCGCTGTGGAGTAGGCAATTCAGCAGAGTAACCCGCGCCGGCCGAACGGATTAGTCGTGCCATGGGCTCCTTCGCATCACTGCGGATCTCGGTGCCTGCGACCCGGCCCAAGGCATGATCTTTCCAAGACTGTGGGATGGGAAGCAACGTAAGGCTGGCCCAGAACATCATCGAGGCAGGTGGATTCTCGATGACGAAGACCGGCTCGATCAAACTCACCGATGCGACCAGATCTGGATGGTCCGCTGCGGCGATGGCCGCCACCGACCCCCCGAAGGAATGCCCAACTAGGTGCACGGGCCCCTTTCCTAGATTTTCGATCGTCTCGGCGACCCACTTCGCCTGATCGTGGACGGTGGCCAACGGAACCGACTGGGCCGAGAATCCGGCATCACCCATAGGATCCGGTGCGTAGACAGTACGCTTGCCTCTCCATTCACGGATGTTCTCCACCCACATGGCAGATCCGCTGCTGCGCCCCGGCAGCAGCATGACAGGAGCACCATCGCCTGTGGCATGCCACACATTGACATGGACGATTCCAAGCGAGGTGGCGATGTCGATCGTCTCGTCTGGCCCGCCAAGACTGGCGATGAGTTCCTGATAAGCGCTCTGATACTCGTTGCGATCGGTCTCGCTTCGCCAATGCCCCACCTGCGGCTGTTCGAAGAGCATGCCGATGACCAATGCCAGCAGTGCGCCACCAACAGCCCAGCGCATTTTTCGTCTCAGACCCATGCGTTTGCCGACGTGCTTGTGTTCGGCATACCCATTGGCTCCAATACGGTTGTATTGCATGCATGCGACAATACATTCGTATTGATATCGTGTCAATATGTTTCCTCACGATCCGAATGACAAGAAGACAGCGATCCTGGTCGGGGTATGGACCGTCATCGCGGAACGTGGCCTGCAGGGGGTCAGCATCCGAACGGTGGCCCAAGCCGCAGGAGTGTCCCCCGGTCGGATCCAGCACTACTTCAGTGACAAGAAAAAACTCATCCACGCCAGCGTCGTAGCTCTCGTGGAGGGTGCGCAAGCCGCGAATCCCGAGGCCTTGGGCGATCCCAGCGATCCCATCACGTTGTGGACCCTGCTGACCCACCAGCTAGCCCCGGCAGCACAATCCCGGTCCGGGATGTCGGTCCACTTCGCCTATCTGGCGGCCAGCGCCACTGACGAGTGGATCAGAGAATTTCTCGCGGATGCCCGTCGGGGTCTCCTCGCGAAAGTCACCCAGTGCCTGATTGCCCAAAGCCCTGAGTTGACCGATGCCCGGCAGCGTGCTGTCGAATTAGTCGCCCTCGCCGATGGTGCAGCGCAGGGAGTCTTCCTCGGCACGCTGACCACTACATCAGCCGAAACCATGCTGCACGAGGCCTTGGCCGACGTTCTGGACCACTGCGCCGGACACCTCCGCAATCACTCCCCTGGCTCATCGCCGACCGTGGCTCGGGAGTCAACGATCCGGCATCCGGTGACCAGATAGGACAGCCCCTCGCGACGCCAGATGACCGACAAGAAATCGGCGACCAGCCACACCATCACCACGGTACCGAAGAGCCAACCGGGCACCACCAGAACGAGAACCATGGCCCCTTGGACTGCCAAACGAGAAACAACGATGCGCCATCTGGATGCGGCCACGGGGCGCAACCAGACCACCCGCTGCCCCCAGGAGGCACCCGTAAAGGTGAATGCGGAACTACACACGAGCAGCGCTCCGACGACGGCCCCACTGACAGCGAAGATCCAAACCCACCATGAAGGGTCACCAATGAACTGGGTACCACCAAGTTGTGCCTGCACGCCAACAATGACCACACATGTCGCGTAGACGACACCCCACGCAAAGACCCAGAAGAACAGGTCCAGCCCCATCCCAGTCCATCGCCGCATCCGAGTGACCGGGGCAGCCCGATGGCGGCGCTTGCGCAGGTACTCCGGACGCGCGACGAAGCGGGGAATCATCAATGCCACCAGATAACCGATAACAGTCCCGGTGGTGTTGGTGATGAGGTCATTGACATCGGCAACCCGGTACGGGCAGTCTGCAAGCCCCCAGTTAGCGGTGTACTGAGTAAGCTCGACCAACAGCGAACTGGCCAGTCCTAGCGGAATCCCGAATCGTGCCTTGATCACCAGGAAGTCGGAGAAAATTACCCCGAGTGGGATGAACAGCGCCACGTTGAACATCATCTGGAGGACATCCCAGCTGAGCAGGATCTCCTTGAGACCCATCCCAGCCAGGTTCTCGGCCATCTCGATAAAATAGACTCTTGGATCAAGCACCACCGATGCCGGATGAGTGGCACAGTAGTCGCCACTCATGTCCGGCATCGGGAACAAGGTATAGGCAATCAAGGCCGTCACATAAACGAAGACGATCGCTGTCCACACCATACGACCGGGAGCCGGGCGCCCGTACCTGCGGTACTGCCAGATGAGCAGCGGCACAAAGGCCAGGGCCGAAATGATCCCGCCGACATATAGTGAGGTCACGGCCCGCTCAAGCACGCATTTCTCCTTCCCCAGTACCGTCGAACGACGGCACCACGACTCAGTGGTTGGTGCGGAACCGGTTGACCGCAGAGACGATTGCTCTCAGTGAAGCAGTGGTGATGTCCGGGTCGATGCCGACACCCCAGACGATCTGTGTCTCCCCGTTCTCCACCTCGCACTCGACATAGGCTGCGGCGCGGGAGTCACCACCGGTGGTCATCGCGTGTTCGGTGTAATCCAGAACACGCACCTGGACACCCACCGAACTCAACGCATCAATGAAGGCAGAGACGGGGCCATTGCCCTCTCCACTGATCGTACGGTCAACCTCTTCAAAGGTGATTTCGGCCTCAATCACCGAAGCACCGGCCTTATTTGAGCGCAGAGTGAACCCGTGTACGTCGATCGGGGTCTCCCGTTCCAAGTATTCGGTGGAGAAGATAGCCCACAACTGCTCGCTAGATACCTCACCGCCCTCGGTGTCCGAGTGCTGTTGGACTACCCTGGAGAACTCCATCTGCAACCGACGAGGCAGGTCGAGGGCATGGTCGGTCTTCATCAGGTAAGCCATGCCACCCTTTCCCGACTGGGAATTGACCCGGATCACGGCCTCATAGGTGCGCCCAACGTCATGCGGGTCCACTGGCAGGTAGGGGGCTTGCCAAGCAACCTCGTGCAGATCGAGTCGTTGTTTATCGGCCTTAGCCTGGAGATCCTCCAGACCTTTCTTGATCGCATCCTGATGGGATCCGGAGAAAGCCGTGTAGACGAGATCACCGGAATAGGGCTGACGGGCAGGCACCGGCATGCCGGTGCAGTACTCAACGGTCCGGCGCACCTCGTCGAGACGAGAAAAGTCGATACCGGGGTCGATCCCCTGGGTGTATAGGTTCATGCCCAAGGTGACCAAGTCAACATTGCCAGTCCGTTCGCCGTGCCCGAACAGACAACCTTCAACCCGGTCCGCTCCGGCCATCAGCCCCAGTTCAGTGGCAGCCACGCCCGTGCCGCGGTCGTTGTGGCAATGCAGGGAGACCGCCACGTGCTCCCGGCAGTTGATATTGCGGCAGAAATACTCGATCTGGTCAGCGTAGGTGTTCGGAGTGGACATCTCGACCGTGGCCGGGAGATTGAGGATGAGCTCCCGTTCGGCGTCGGGTTGCCAGACCTCGATCACCCCATTGCACACCTCGACCGCGAAATCGGTGGGGGTCTGGGTGAAGATCTCCGGAGAATATTCGTAGCCAAACTCCATGTCGGGCAGGTACTTCTCAGCAGCCTCGATGACCCACCGGGTACCGTCCTTGGCAAGTTGTCTGCATTCCTGCTCATCCATGCGAAACACAACACGGCGGAACAGTTCAGCAGTGGCGTTGTACAGATGGATGGTGCCGCGCTTGAGTCCGATGAGGGACTGGGCAGTGCGCTCGATCAAATCGGGACGAGCCTGGGTGAGTACCGAGACGGTCACGTCGCCGGGAATTGCCCCATCCTCGATGAGGGAACGCACAAAGTCGAAATCGGTCTGGGAAGCCGCCGGAAAACCGATCTCGATCTCCTTGTACCCCATCGCTACCAACAGATCGAAGAGCTTGCGCTTGCGGGAGGGGGTCATCGGGTCGATGAGGGCCTGATTGCCGTCGCGCAGGTCCGTGGACAGCCACCGCGGGGCTGCGGTAAGTCTTTTGTCAGGCCAAGTGCGATCAGGCAAGCTCACTGGAGCGAAGGGCGTATAGCGCCGAAATGGCATCGGTGAAGGCTGCTGGACAGGTCGCGGTTGGGCGATAGTTTTGGGCTTCGGATGATTGGACATGGTTGTTCCTCGGCATGGGATCGGATTGGCGGTGGCAGCCGAACAGGTCGAGGAGCCGCAGCGAGGAGACTGCCTCAAAGAGTCTCGCTGCGGCGACGAAGAAGCAGAGCCATCGGTCGAGCCACGACAACGATTCTACCCAAGCGCGTGGCACGGCCCGGGCTCTGTCCATTCCAGGAGGGTTTCTCGCACCTCGGGAACCGGTGAAACCTGATTGTGTGCGCCAAGTGATCCCGCAATGATTGGCCATAACGGTGTGCCTGACAGCACACACCGTGGTTCGACGAACAGGTCATCCGCGGACACGCAACAACCCGAACAGGTGAACTTTGATGCCGACGCTGAACTCGACGAATGCTCCCCGCGAACGCCAGATCGGCGCGTCCGCACCCGACCGCACCGGGATCGTGCACCTGGGGATCGGCCAGTTCCATCGGGCGCACGCGGCCGTGAACACCGCCCAAGCCATGGCCGCCGAGGATGGGGACTGGGGCATCGTTGGCGTGGCGAACCGCTCCCGGCGCATCATCGATTCGATGACCGCCCAGGACAACTGGTATTCAGTCCTCCAACTGTCACCCGAGGGAGCCGACGTCCAGTTGGTCGACGTCCACCGCAAATACTTGGTTGCCTCGGAGCAGCCCGGTGAGGTGATTGATGAAATCGCCGATCCCGCTCACCGGATCATTACCCTCACCATCACGGAGAAGGGCTACAACAAGGATTCGAACAGCGGCAAATTGGTTACCGGCTCACCGGAGATCGCCCCGGGCTTGACCGGACCTGAGGCAGCCACTGCGCCGCTGGCCCAACTCGCTTGGGGTCTTGCCAAGCGCGCCCGGGAATCAGCGGCCCCGCTCACCGTTCTGAGCTGCGACAACATGCAGTCCGCCGGGAGCACCACCCGCGACATGACTTTGCAGTTCCTCGTCGCAGCAGGCGCTGACAACAAGGTCCTCGACTATGTCGACACCCAGGTGAGCTTCCCGAATGCCATGGTCGACCGGATTGTCCCGGGCACCAATGACCAGACCAGGTCCCAGGTCGAGGAGATCCTGGGACTGCGCGACGAATCCCCGGTGCCTGCCGAGGCTTTCACCATGTGGGTGATTGAGGACCAATTCGCTGCCGGACGCCCCGCCTGGGAGCATGCCAACGGGGTCACCTTTTCCGATGAAGTGGAGGCCTACGAGCTCGTGAAGCTGCGCCTGCTCAATGGTTCTCATTCGCTGATCTCCTACCTCGGCGGGCTGTCGGGCTCTCCGACGATCCCCTCAGCGCATGACCGGCAGTGGATCGCCAACTGCGTGGACGCAGCGATCCACAACGAATACCTGCCCTCCATCGAGCTGCCTACCGGCTTCGACGCCGATGCCTACATCACCCAGTTGTCCCACCGTTGGCAGAACCACGCCCTGGGCGACAAAACCTTTCGCGTCGGCTCCGATGGTTCAGCCAAACTCGTCCAACGCATCCCCGAACCGGCTCTGCGCATGCTGAGGATGGGCCAGATGCCCCACCAGATGGCGTTGACGACCGCGTCATGGATCGCCTGCGTGGCAGCTCCCGAGGGCTTCGATCCTGGCGAGATCGCCGACGCGATGGACGAACCGCAGCGCAAGAACCTGGCGAAGTTGACCGCGGGTGCCAAGGATATTCACGAGCACGTCGAGCGCATCATGACCGGAGGTTTCTTCCCCGAAGAGTTGGGTGCGCACCAGGAGTTCACCGATCGGGTCGCCGAGTTCATCCGGATCATCACCACCGATGGGGTGGAAAAGGCAGCCGCAGAAGCCCTGTCGTGAACCTCTGCACGATCCTCGTCCACAGGGGGACTGGTCACGCGAAGTGTTGCATAGCCGGTTCCCTTTTCAACAACTCTGCAATCCGTTACGGGACCGTAACCTGATTCGCCCCTAAATCTCTTCTACTTGGGCTTGCAGAGGGCTACTCTTCCATACAGCAATGTATCGAACCACCTAGTGGGAGTGTTCTATGGGGAGAAGAAACGAAAACACGGGCGTTCTGACGCCGGTCAGGTCGCTCATGGCGACCCTGGTCGCGGCCTTGATGATGATGTTGGCCTTCGGTCAGCCCGCCCACGCCGACCTGCCGAAATTCCCGGATGGGTACCCACGGTCGGCTCCCTCCGGACAGGATGACAATGGCTACCGGTTGAACTTCGGCGGGCGGCACATCCGTGCTGATCTCTTCCGGATCCTGACCGGCCCCAACAGCCAGCCGATCCGGGCCTACTGCATTGAGTCCCGGGTCAGCCACCGCTACGACCACGGTATGAAGATGGTTGGCTGGGACGAGTTCCCGGGCGACAATGCCTTCAAGACCGACGCCAAGGTACGTGCCAAGGTCGCCTGGATCGCCAACAACACCTACCCCCAGATGAGCATCGAGAAGCTCCGCGCCACCTCTGGCATCGCGGGCCTGACCGAGAAGGAAGCCATCTCGGCCTCCCAAGCCGCCTTGTGGATGCTGACCGACGGGCTGTCGTATGACGGCGTCGTCGATCAGGTCTCGCCGGAGACCGCAAACCGGATCCAGCAGCTGGTCAACTACCTGAGCGGTCCAGCCAATACCGGTCTTGAGCAGACCGATGGCCCCACCGTCTCGGTCACCGGTCCGGATGATGTCGGTGTTGCTGGCAAGATGATCGGCCCGATCAGGGTTCAGTCGACGGCGTCCACTGTCAAGGTCGCAGCCTCCAACTACCCGTTGGTCGACGGCCAAGGCAAGGCGGTCGATCCGAATGCGGTCCCGACCCGTACCGATCTATTCGTCAAGGTTCCTGCCGGTACCCCAGCTGGCGAGGCAACCCTGTCCTTCGACGTGACTGGTGCGAAGTACGCAGGCAATCTGCTGGTCTCAAACTCGGATCGCGCCCAGACGATCGTCATCGTCAGCAGCGAGGAGGCTCATGCCTCGGCCAATCTGTCCGTGAAGTGGAACGCTGCGCCGACGCCGACCCCGAGCGTGACACCCACGCCGACCCCGAGCGTGACACCCACGCCGACCCCGAGCGTGACACCCACGCCGA